>WNGJ01001136.1_pt1 | contig 25745 bp, 20 predicted proteins | sample 5400611 | NCBI WGS metagenome assembly WNGJ01 (sample SAMN13153375, study PRJNA577476) | soil metagenome | isolation source: 40 cm soil or saprolite under Garry oak tree replicate 1 | place: USA:California | collected 2016-06-15
GCGGGCAGAGGCGGTTGCCCGCGCACCGGCTCTTTCCTTCCCGACTTTCCTGTAACCCCGATTTTCTGTGCCCTCTTTCCGCGCCCCTTTCTGCGCCCCTGATTTTACCTATTTTCCGGAGTATATCAGGATGTGGGGTAAATTAAATCCCGGTCTCAGTTCCCGCCGCCGCGTGATTGATTTGCCCGGGAGCCGCGGATATAGTTCTCCCTACGGGAGGAATTGTGGACGCGCGGACGTAATGCGCAGCGCGTCGCGCTGGGGACCTTCGGCCGGGCAATAGTGGTTGTGCGCTGGGCGGAATGAGCCCGCCGCGCGCGGCTGGGCTCGCCGCCTCGTGTTCCAGCATATTTACGGCACAGCGCCCGGGCTGGAGGGCGAAGCGCCGATGGCCAGCCGGGGGGGTGGGCAAATGATCTTGGCCGCGTCGGGCATCACGCTGTGGCATGCGAGCAGGGCCACCGGAATGTTCAGTGTCTGGCTGCTGTCTGTGGCGATCATCCTTGGTGTGCTCGTCAACCAGAAGGGCCGCGTGTCAGGGATGCCGAGATCCGGTGGCCTGCACCGCAACCTTTCATTGCTCGCCCTGGTGTTCGTGGCCGTCCATGTGCTGACCGTGGTCATCGATCCGTTCGTGACGATCAGCGTGGCCGCGGTGTTCGTGCCGTTCGTCTCTGCCTACCAGCCTGGATGGATCGGCCTTGGCGCCGTGTCCGCAGACCTGTTCGCCGCGGTCGTCATCACCAGCCTGGTGCGGCAGCGGATAGGGCATCGCACCTGGCTCGCCCTTCACTGGCTCGTGTATGCGGCGTGGCCGGTCGCCGTCATCCACGGTCTCGGCGCAGCCACCGACCTGCGGTCCGGCTGGGCACTCGGCCTCACCTGCGCGTGCGTCGCGGGTGTCGTCATCGCGTTGAGCTGGCGGCTGGGCGCATGGGTCCTGGCCGCGCCGCGCGGCCACCGCGCGGCCTCGATTCTGGCCCTGATCCACCCGGCATCGGCAGGCACGGCTGGCGGTGCGGGACCCAGCCCGCCCGGATCCGGCGGCGCCGGATCCGCCGGCGCCCCTGGCGCCGGAACTCAGGCGCCACCCACGATGACACACCGGACGATCAGGTGAATGGAGACGATCAGGCGTGCCGCTCACCGAACATGTCGCCGAACATTCCTACCTGGGAGCGCAGAACTCCGGACTCGGGCGCTTGCTGCCCGCCGGCCAGCTCAGGGTGGCTGACCTGGCCGGGCATCTTCGGCTGCATGGGCCGCTGCCCTATCAAGGCGGCACCGGCCTGATAGCGGCGGCGGATGCGGCGGGGCTCACCGGCCGCGGCGGCGCCGCCTTCCCCACCCACCGCAAGCTCGAAGCCGTACGGGCGGGCGGCGAACCAAGCGTGGTCGTCGGCAACGGCGCGGAAAGCGAGCCGGCCAGCGCAAAGGACAAGACGCTGCTGTCGGTGTCCCCGCATCTGGTGCTCGACGGGCTCCAGCTCGCGGCCGAGGCTGTCGGCGCGCGGCAGGCATTCCTGTACGTACACCGCAACTCAGAGCTGCTCAAGAGCCTCAACGAGGCCATCACCCAGCGGGCCGGCCGCCACATCGATCGAGTCGCGGTCCGCGTCGTGGAGGCGCCGGCGCGGTTCCTCGCCGGTGAGAAGACGGCACTCGTGAACCGGATCTCGGGTGCGAGCGCGCTGCCCAGGTTCAACCGGCCGCCGGTGTCGGATCGCGGCGTCGGCGGGGCGCCGACCCTGGTCCAGAACGTCGAGACCCTGGCGCATCTGGCCCTGATCGCCCGGCACGGCCCTGCCTGGTTTCGCGAGGTGGGGACGCCGGAGGAGCCGGGCAGCATGATCTGCACGATTCACACGCCCGGCCGGCCCGTCCAGGTCGTCGAGACCGCGATCGGCGTACCGCTGCGCAGCCTTGTTCCGCTGGCGGTACCAGCCACGCAGGCGCTGCTCATCGGCGGATACCACGGTACGTGGCTGCCGACCGTTCAGGCGGCGTCGCTACCGCTGGCCAACGCGGCGCTGCGGCCGGTGGGCGCCGCGGTGGGTGCCGGTATCCTCGCCGCACTGCCCGCAGGCCGGTGCGGCCTGGCCGAGAGCGCCAACGTGGCCCGTTACCTGGCGCTCGAGTCCGCCGGGCAGTGCGGCCCGTGCCTCAACGGGCTTCCCCGCATCGCGGGCGCCCTGGCCGCGATCGCCGATCTGCGGCCAGAGCCGCACATGCGCGCCAACCTCCTGCGGTGGGCCGGCCTGGTCGAAGGGCGTGGCGCGTGCCATCACCCGGACGGGACGGTCAGGTTCGTCCGCAGCGCGCTGGTCGTGTTCGCGCACGAGGAGAACTCGCACCACGAGGGCCGCTGCAGTGCCACGGATCAGCGGACATTTCTGCCTGTGCCCGCCGTCCCACCGGGAAATCGCGATTGGAAATGAGATGAAGCTGCGTGTCCGGGTAAACCCCATCACCTGCGCTGGGCACGGCGTCTGCGCCGAACTGCTGCCCGAACGCATCGTGCTGGACGAGTGGGGCTATCCCATCATCAACCAAGATCCCGTGCCGGAGAAACTGGAGCGGTACGCCCGCCAGGCGGTCGCCGAGTGCCCGACGCTCGCCCTGTTCGTGCTCGACGGCAGCGAACGCCGCTGAGGCCGCCCGCACCAGGAGCTCAGCGAACAGCGGGATCTATGTGACCTGGTGACTGTGATCGATGGCTTGACGCACCCGGGCGAGCAGGGTCGATTCCGTGAAGGGTTTTTCGACGATCTCGATCTGAGGATCGAGCGCGCCGTGAGTGTCGAGGACGGTCTGGGCATACCCGGACATGTAGAGCACCGGTACCTCCGGGCGGGCTGCATGGACCCGGGCGGCGACCTCGTTACCAAGCATTTCCGGCATGATCACGTCGGTGAGCAGCAGGTCGATGACCTGGCTGCTGTCGCCGGCCAGGTGCACGGCGTCCGAGGCTGTGGTGGCCGTGCACACCTGGTAACCGTTGCGGGTCAGGATCCGGCTGGTGAGCAGCCGCAGACTGTCCTCGTCTTCGACCAGCAGGATCGTCTCATCATTGCCGCCGCGGGCACCGGGCTGCGCCGGCGCGGGCCCGGGTGCGGGCGCAGCCTCACTGGCCGGGAGAAGGACGGTGACGGTGGTGCCGAGCCCGGGTTCGGAGTAGATCTGAATGCTGCCACCGGCTTGCGTGACGACGCCGTAGACGGTCGCGAGCCCGAGCCCGGTGCCGTGGCCTTTCGGCTTCGTCGTGTAGAAGGGCTCGAACACGCGGTCGAGAGTGGCGCGATCCATGCCGGTGCCGGTATCGGATACCCGCAGCCGGATGTAGCGGCCGGGGCTCAGGCCGGGCCGGCTCGCTGCGTAGCTGGCGTCGATGTCGGCGTTGCCGGTGTCGATGGTCAGCCGCCCGCCGCCCGGCATTGCGTCGCGTGCGTTGACGGCCAGGTTCACCAGAACCTGCTCAAGCTGGCTACGGTCGGCCAGGGTCGGCCACAGGCCGTCGCCGACGACGATGATCAGGTCGATGTGCTCGCCCAGCGTCCGCCGCAGTAGCTGCTCGACGGCCATGACAACGCTGTTGAGGTCGAGTATCTCGGGCCTCGTCCTGTCGTGCCGGGCGAAGGTCAGCAACTGCCGGGTGAGCCGCGCCGCCTGCTGTGCGGCGACGCGCACCTGCTCGATGTCGGCAAGCACGGGTTCCAGCCGCTTGTCGGCCTCCGACACGATGGTGACCTGGTCGGCGACGAAATCCGTGTAGCCCTGGATGATGTTGAGCATGTTGTTGAAGTCATGCGCGACGCCGCCCACGAGCTGACCAAGGCTCTCCAGCCGCTGCGACTGCTGCAGCCGGCGTTCCATCCGCTCCCGTTCGGCTTCGGCCCGCAGCCGGTCCCGCTCGGCCTCGGCGGCCAGCCGCTGCGAGACGTCGCGGACCGCGGCAGAAATCACGAGCCCGCCCTCCGTGGGCAGGGCGCTCAGGCGGATCTCGACGGGGAACTCGCTGCCGTCGCTGCGCAGGGCGGATAGCTGAAGGCCCGCGCCCATGGGGCGAGCCTGCGGGTCAGCGAAATAGTCCGCGCGGTGTGCCGGGTGGGCGGCCCGGGCGGCCTGCGGCACCAGCATCTCCACCTGCTGGCCGACGAGCTCGGCCGCCGGATAGCCGAACATGCGTTCCGCCTGCGCGTTCACCATGGCGATGGATCCGTCCGTGGCAACGGCCAGCGTCGCATCCGGAGACGACTCGAACAGGTGGCGGAAGCGCTGCTCGGCTTGCTCCCGGTCGGCCAGCGCCGCGACGAGCCTGGTCCGCATCAGATCCGTGCTCCGGCCAAGCTGGGCGAGCTCGGCCGGGCCGACAGCGGGGATGTGTGTGTCATAACGGCCTGCGGCGACGTCCTCGGCTGCCGAGCGCAGCGCGCTGACCGGGGTGAGCAGCCACCGGCGCACGGCGATCACCCCCCCGGCCGCGATCACGCCCACCAGAACGCACATCGCGATAAGCGCGGCGATGAGGATGTTCACCAATCTGACCACGCGATCGGTGACTGCCTGCTGCTGGCCGGTGATCTGGGCCTGCAGGTCCGCGATGTGCGAGCTCACCGCGAGCACATATGGCCGCGTACCTGTGACATTGGCCTGCATCGCCCGGGCGCGGGCGAAATCACCTCGGGCTGCCGCCGCGAGCTGCGGCGCGGCCACGTTGGCCAGCCACGCCCGCTGGGCCGAAATAGCCGCGGCGAGTTCGCCGGGCATGCGCTGGTAACCGCGCACGAGGCCGGTGACCCCGGCCTCCTGGGCCGGGATCTGCTCCGCGGCCGCATGGTATGACGCCAGTGCCGCGGGCCGCTCGGTCGTCACGTAGTCACGCAGCGAATTCTGCTGCGCCGTGTAATACCCCAGCAGCACGCCCGTGGCCCCCGCCGCGGGCACCAGCCGCCGCGACAGCTCGTCGCTTGCCGCATGGGTGCTGACCGCCGCGGTGAGAACGACGATCAGAGCGCCGGCGGTCACGGCCAGCAACACTGCCGCGGCGACGCTGGCGCGCCGCCTCAGGCCGGACATCCATGCCACTCTCAACCCCCATTTGGCCATGCGCGACCTGACCGGTGAGCACTCTAAGACATCGAACGATCACTCTACGTCGCGCCAACTCTGTCATTATAGCTACTGTTCGTAATGATTCATATACGGTTAGTAATAGGCCAGAGCAAGCGAAGTACGGCGATGCCCCGGCATCGCCCACCCGCAGCCACGGTGATGACGTTCGGTTATCACGTCATCTCATAGAGTGTTCCCAGTCGAGCTTGTGGTATTCCTGTTACATATGACGCAAATTACCCACGAACCGTAACGATCCAGGACGTTCAGCGCTCACTGCCCAGCCTGGCGGATTCCGGCCACCGGTCCATCGCAGTAAAATCAAGAGCTTCCAGCAGGTGACCTTTTCGCGGCTCTTGGTTAGAGTCCTATCAGCCCCCCGGGTAACTGGTTCGATAATGCCGGGCTCGCTTTCGTCTATATGCCCGCTTTGGCGAACCGCGGTTTTGTCCGGATCCATTCTGAATCGGGGGGACTGCGATGCAATCTACTGAGCTCCGCGCCGGCCGGCCGGCCTGGCACAAAGCCCTGGCGGTCGCCGCCGCGACGGCCGCCGCGACCGCGGGCACGATGTTCGGCGGCGTTCCCGCACATGCGCGCCCTGTGTCCGGTCCATCGGGTTCTCCCTTCGCCCCGCGGCACGCGGACCCAGACCACGACGGAGACCCCGACCTGAGCGCCGACTGCACCGCGACCGTCCATCGCGGCCAGGCCGCGTGCCTGTCGATCAAGGTGAGCGACACCGACACCTATCGCGGCCCTGATCCCGCGCGGCACGCGACGCCCCTCGGCTACAGCCCCGCCGGCCTGCGGCGCGCCTACGGCCTGGACGCAAGCGGGGGTTCGGGTCACACGGTGGCCATCGTGGACGCCTACAACGACCCGTCGGCCGAATCCGACCTGGCCACCTACCGCCGCTCCTACGGCCTGCCCGCGTGCACCACGTCGAACGGGTGTTTCAAGAAGGCCGACCAGTACGGCGGCACCAGCTACCCGCAGGCCGACGCGGGCTGGGCGGCCGAGATCTCGCTCGACCTGGATATGGTCTCGGCGACCTGCCCGAAGTGCCATATCGTGCTCGTCGAGGCATCCTCCGCCTACATGAGCGATCTGGGCGCCGCGGTCAACAGGGCGATCGGCCTCGGCGCGAAGTACGTGTCGAACAGCTACGGCGCCAGTGAGTCGTCGTCGGACACCTCCTACGACAGCCGCTATTTCAACCACCCTGGCGTGGTCATCACGGCGTCGGCGGGCGACAACGGTTACGGCACGTCGTATCCCGCCGCCTCCCGTTACGTCACCGCGGTCGGCGGAACGACCCTGACGCCGAGCGGCAACTCACGCGGCTACACGGAGACCGTGTGGGGAAACACCGGCAGCGGCGCGACCGGCTCGGGCTGCTCCCGTTACGATGCCAAGCCGTCATGGCAGACCGACAGCGGCTGCGGCAAGCGCACCGCCACTGACGTCGCGGCGGTCGCGGACCCCGACACCGGCGTCGCGGTCTACGACTCCTACCAGTCAGGGGGGTGGGCGGTCTACGGCGGCACCTCGGCGTCCTCGCCGATCATCGCCGCGACCTATGCGCTGGCGGGCAGCCCGGCCCGGGGCAGCTACCCATCCTCCTACCCGTACGCGCACTCCTCGGCGCTGCACAAGGTGACCTCGGGAAGCGACGGTTCGTGCAGCCCCTCCTATCTGTGCACGGCGGGACCGGGATACAACGGGCCCACCGGTCTCGGCACCCCTGACGGCGCCGCCGCGTTCACCGCGCCATGAAAGGCGTCCGAGCCCCGCGCGGCTGCCGTTAGCTATCCCCCAGGTGGTGTCATGTCAAGCGGCGGCGGTGGCGTGGAGGCAGCGCAGCGCGGCGTTGCCGCCGCCGTCGGCCCGACGCCCGAGACACGGTCTGGAACTGATCGCAGGTCTGCGGCCCGGCGATGCCGCCTTTCCCCCGGGGCGGCATCGCCGGGCCCGCCGAGTTCGCGGTGTCACGAGGCGCTCCCGGCAGCAAACCGGCGGCGCACGACCAGGCCGGCCGCGGCGAGGAGGACCACCGCCCCGGCCACCAGGACGTATCGCAGCATTTGTGCGTGCGGCCCGGCAGCGGCGGCGCGCCTGCGGTGGCCCGCCGCCGCACCGGCGGGCAGCTCGTCCGAATGGGCGGCGCACACCAGTGGCGTGGCGCTCCCGCCCACGGTGACGCAGGCGATGGTGGCGAGGCGCAGAAGCTGCGGCGGTGTGCGCCCGACCTGGCCCACGACGCGGAACTCGGCGGCGCGCCCGGGTCGCAGGCTCGCCGTCCACATGACGCGCCCGGACCTGCGGTCGGCGGGCCGGCTGGCGTTCTGGAGCCGGAAGCCGGGCGGCAGCGTCTGGATGATGTCGAGCCGCGGCGCGCTGGACGATCCGATGTTGCGCACGTTCACCGTGTAGGCGAGCGTATCGCCCGGCCTGGCGGACTTCTTGCCGTCGGTGACGCCGATACTGAGCTGTGGCGCCGCGGAGTTTCGCGCCCTGGCCGGCGGGCTGCCGGCCCGCGCCGCCGGGCTGGCAGGCGGCGTGGGCACCGCAGCCACCGCAACTCCGGCGCAAAGCGGCACAACCACCGCGAACAGCGATACGAAAGGCGCGGCTGCCCCAAAACCGTGACCGTGCCGATTCTTCAGAGAATTGGTCATCATTGCCACCGTCTCCATGTCCGCAACTGGATAACCATGAGGCTTGTTCAAAGCCTTGGCCAGACACCTCTCCGCAGGGCCTGAGCAGCGTAGCCCTTGATCGTCGATCTTGGTGTGGGAGATTTTGACAAGCCTCATTCTTACTGAGCATATTGAGCGCCGTCAGGCAAACACCCGCCAGACCTCAATGGTGTTGTTTCCGCCGGGCGATATGCGCAGATTAGGTGGTATCCGGAAACGCCGGGGGCTGCCACCTGCCTGCAACCGCCGCGCAGACCTGGTGGCTACTGCGGCGCCAGAACATGGCCATATGAACAGCAGCCGCGCCAGGACCACGGTCCTCTGTTGCTGCCCACGTGGCTGCGCAATTCCGTGCCGCCCTGCCGGGCCTGGGTGACCGCCCAGGCCCGGCAGGGCGCTCGCGGTGGTGAGCCGTGACCGCGCCAGCCGTCCGGGCCGTGTTGCCCCCCCGGATCCCTCCGCGCCAATGGATGGCGCACCACGGTAGCCGTTCGGGATGGTGGTTAGCCGACGGCGACGGAGTCGAGCAACTCCTTGCGTGCTTGTTCTACCGCCGTCAGGATCCCTCCCGCCTGGCGAGCTGAAGGACCGCAGCGGCCCCGACCAGCGACTGCAACGACATCTCCACGCCCGCCGAGCGGCATGCCATCGCGATGGCGCCGCCGCCGCGGACGACCTCGACGGAGTCCCCGGCGCCGTTCGGGCCTCCGCGCTGGTATGCCCTAACGCCACGCGGCAGGCCCGTGGCGCGGCATGGACGCCGGCTGACGTACGGCCGGCGCGGGCTTACCGCGATAATGCCGTCATGCAGTTGTCTGCCCGGGCCGACTATGCGCTGCGCGCGGCCGCCGAGCTTGCCGTCGGCGACGGCACGCCGATCACGGCTGAGCACCTCGCGAACGCGCAAGGGATCCCGGTCAAGTTTCTGGAGAACATCCTCACCCAGTTGCGCCGCGCCGGGCTCGTGCGCAGCCAGCGCGGTGCCGCCGGGGGGTTCTGGCTGGCACGCCCCGCAGGTGATATTGCGCTCGCGGACATCATCCGCGCCGTCGACGGGCCTTTGGTCGGTGTCCGCGGCGCCCGGCCAGAGAATGTCGGCTATTCCGGCGCGGCCGCACCGTTGCAGCGCGTTTGGATAGCGCTGCGCGCGAACGAGCGCGCAATTCTCGAGCAGGTCACGCTGGAACACATCGCCACGGGCGCACTGCCGCGCAGGGTGATCGAACTGGCCGAGGACCCGCAGGCGTGGGTGTAGCGATCACCGCCCGCCGTGTCCGTTGCGGCTGCGCGGCGGGGTTGCGGCTGCGCGGGCTGGGCCCGCGGCCCTGCGGGCGGATCAGACCGGAACCATGTCCTTGAAGTCGCCGATCCGCCTGGCTGGGTCGCCGAACGGGCGGCGCGCGGCGACGGCGTCGCCGCGCATGATCTCGTGGCGCAGCGGCCTGCTGGCGAGCACCTCGCGGGCGGGAACCGGGCCTTCGAGCACGGCCTGGCGGGTGGCCGGAACAGTGGCGGACATCGCCGCGGACTTGGGCGCGCCGCCGGCGCCGACGCTGCCGGTCACAAGCTCGCGGTCGTGCTGCGCGGACCGGCCGGCGAGAGCTGGCTCCTGCGGGCCGCCCAGGCCGGCGGCGCTTTGCAGCTCGGCAAGCGCGAAGCCGTCAGACACTTCGCCAAGCACCCTGGACAGCGGGACACCGAGCGCGGAGCAGATCGCGGCGAGCAGCTCAGACGAGGCCTCTTTCTGGCCCCGCTCTACCTCCGACAGATAACCAAGCGACACCCGGGCGGCGGCGGAAACCTCCCGTAGAGTGCGACCTTGCCGCAGGCGCAGCCGCCGTAGCACGTCACCGAGCAAGTGACGAAGCAGTACCATCGTCGCACCCCTTCCCGTGACCCTGGCACTTCATCCCTGGCGATACCCTCCACCGTACCTGGCCTTGCCGACGAAGTGGCAGTGCCCTGGGGTGGACTCGTTATCCCGGGTAACGCTGTAATCAGGAAGTATCTTCCCTGACCCGGCCCACGAGCAGGTCCAGAAGCAGACGCAGTGCCACCGTGACCGTCGCTGCGCGCACTGCGGCGCGGTCCCCCGGCAATGCGAACGTCCGTACGACCATGTCCCCCTCGGCAGCGACGGCGATATGCACGGTGCCAACCGGCTGGCCATCCTGCGGGTCTGGGCCGGCGACGCCGGTGGTCGCGACGGCCAATACCGCGCCGAGCCGGCGCCGGGCTCCCTCCGCCATTGCCGCGGCGACGTCTGGGTGCACCGCGCCATACCGCTCGAGCAGTTCTCGAGGCACATCGAGCAGGATCGCCTTCAGGTCGGTCGCGTACGCGACGATCCCGCCCCGCACGACGACCGATGCCCCGGGGATGTCGGTGAGCGCGGCGCAGAGCATGCCGCCGGTCAATGACTCGGCGACCGCGAGGGTCTGCCCCCGCGAGCGCATCAGGTCCAGCACCGCACGGGCGAGTTCGCCGGCGGCGGGCCCGCCGGCTCCCGCGCTGCCAGGCACGCCCGGCCGTTCCTCAACCATGGATTCCCTTCCGGGCGGCACGTGCGCCGGCCCAGCCACGGCGCAGCGATATGACACGCACCACATAGTCCCCGCCCGTGGCCAGGGTAACCACCAGCGCCGCGGCCATGACGATCTCACGGGCCAGCCCGAGCCCCGGTAGGACATACAGCCCGATGGCGACCACCTGGAGCAGGGTCTTGAGCTTGCCTCCCCTGCTGGCCGGGATGACGCCACGCCTGATCACCCAGAACCGCAAGCCGGTGACGCCGACCTCGCGGAACAAGATCACGCCCGTGACCCACCAGGGCAGCTCCCCGAGGTAGGACAGGCTGATCAGAGCCGAACCCGTCAGCGCCTTGTCCGCCATCGGGTCAGCGATCTTGCCGAAGTCGGTGATAAGACCGTGTTTACGGGCCAGGCGCCCGTCCAGGAAGTCGGTGAAGGACGCGGCCACGAACAACACGAACGCGATGATCCGGTCCAGGGCACCGCCTTCGAGCAAAAAGACGACGAAGACCGGGACGAACGCGAGCCGCAGCACGGTGAGGCCGTTGGCCACGTTGGCCAGGCGCACCGCGGCCGGCGCACCCGGGACCGGCCCACCCGCAGCCGGATCACCCGCGGCCGGATCACCCGCGGCCGGCTCACCCGCGGCAGGCTCACCTGCGACCGCCCCACCCGCGGCCGGCTCACCTGCGACTGCCTCACCCGCCGCCGGATCACCCACAGCCGCCCCACCCGCCGCCGGATCACCCGCGACCGGATCACCCGCGACCGGATCACCCGCGGCAGGCACGGCTGCGTCGGCGGTGACGGGCCGCGGACCGTCCGGGTTCGAGCCGGGCGGGGCCCGGTTCAACGCCGTCCCGCGGCCTGACCGGGCACGATCTCGACGGCGTCGGCTGTCAGGTCGACGCCTTCGGCGGCGCGGACGGTCGCCCGGACGAGATCTCCCGGGCCTGCCGCGCCGCCAAGGACGACGTCGCCAGCGACAGTCGTGACACCGTCGACCTCGGGCGCCTGGTGCGCCGCGCGCCCCTCGAAACCGCCGCCGGGCAGCGGCCTTTCTATCAGCACCTCTATATCCTCGCCGATCCGTTCCTCGGCACGCTGGGCCATCAGCTCCTCGGCAAGATCGCTGATCTCCGCCAGCCGCGCCGCGATCTCGTCGTCGTCCACCTTGCCTGGCAGCGAGGCCGCGGCCGTGCCGTCCTCGTCGGAATAGGCGAAGACGCCGATGGCGTCGAGCCTGGCTTCTTCGAGGAAACGGCGAAGCTCGGCCAGGTCGGCCCTGGTCTCACCGGGAAATCCGACGATGAAATTCGACCGCACACCCGCGTCGGGGCGCAGCAGGCGGATCTGGCCCAGCAGGCCGCTGAACCGCTCGCGGTCGCCGAACCGCCGCATGGCGCGCAGGACCGGACCGCTGGCGTGCTGGAACGAGAGGTCGAAGTATGGCGCGACGCCCGGCGTGGCCGCGAGCACCCGCGTCAGCCCCGGCCGCACCTCGGCGGGCTGCAGGTAACTGACGCGCACCCGGGCGATCCCGGGCACGGCGGCCAGCGCGGGCAGCAGTTCCTCAAGCAGCCGCAGGTTGCCCAGATCCTTGCCGTACGAGGTCGAGTTCTCGCTGACCAGGACGAGCTCGCGGACGCCGTCGGCCGCCAGCCAGCCCGCCTCGGCGATGATCTCCTGCGGCTGCCGCGACACGAACGCGCCACGAAAGGACGGGATCGCGCAGAAGCTGCACCTGCGGTCGCAGCCGGAAGCGATCTTCAAGGGCGCGGCCAGGCCGCGGGAGAGCCTGCGGCGGAGTACGGGTGGCCCGGAAGGAGGAAAACCCGCAGATCCCGAACGGCTCACGCGATCTGGCGCCGGCCCGGCAGCCGCGCGGGCGGGTGGGGCGCCCTCCGTGGTGGAGATCCCGGCGCGCCCCGGTGGCGCACTGGCAGGCGTGACGCGCGCGGCAGGCCTGCGGTCGCGCGCGGCAGCCGTTCGGGATCTGGATCGTGGCCCTGTCAAACGATCAGGTGCACCGATGCCATCCGGCGGGCCGGCGCCATCCGGTGGACCGGCGCGATCCGGTGCGCCGTGGCCTGGCACGTGCGCGCCGCCCGCCTGCTCCGCGGCGCCCGGCCGGTCGGCCGGCGCGAGCGGCAGCAGCCGGCGCCGGTCGCGCGGCGTGTGCGCGGGCCTTCGCTCCCCGGCGAGAATCCGGTCGAGCACGCCGCCGATGGCGGGATAGTCGTCGAAGCTGATCACCTCGGCCTCGGGAAGGGCCTCGGCGAGATCGGCCCCGTATCGTTCTGCGAGGCAGCCTGCTGCCACGACAGGCCGGCCGGAATCCGCCGCGGACAGCAGCTCGCCGATCGAGTCCTGTTTCGCGGCCTCGATGAAGCCGCACGTGTTGACCAGGATCACGTCCGCTTCGCGGTGGCTCGCGCCGTCGTCGCAGCCGTGGGCACCGTCGGCACCGCGGGCGACACTGCCGTGCTCGCCGGACTCGCCGGCGGCACCGCCCACGCCGGCCAGTGTCCAGCCCGCGGCCTCGAGCCGTGCCGCAAGTTCCTCGGAATCGACCTCGTTACGCGCGCAGCCGAGCGTGACCAGACGGACGGTCCGGTTCACGGGGCGCTGACTCGATGGCACACCGGCAGACTACGGTAAGCGCAGCGGTCAACCGGAGACGGTTCCGCCGGGCCGGAAGCTCAGGGTCGTGACCTGGGAGCCAGGGATCTTCATCCGGTGGCCGTTCACCGTGAGCACGATGCCGGCGGGATTGCCGATCTCCATCGAGACCCGGTGGGTGAAGTTCCACGAGCGCGTGGACCCGGCCGGAACGTAGGCCTGCGATTCCATGGTGCCGTCCGGCGCGTACACGCCGACCCAGCAGTCCTCGGTGGCGGCGAGCTGAACGAGTACCGAGCGCCGCTGCGCGGACGATGCGGGGGTGGGGCTTGGCGCGGCCGAGGCGGTGGCGGCCGGCTTCCTTTCCTGGCCCGCCGTGGAGCTCAGGTGATGCGATGTGCCGGCGAAGCCGCGCACAACCGCGAACACGATGACAGCGACGACCGCCAGCGCCATTGCCGCGCTCCAGTTCGGCGGCCGGCGCTCACGGATCTTGATCGGCGTGGCCGCCTCGAACACCTCGGCCGCGGAGACCGGGCCGAGGTGGCCGTGCGCGTCGTCATACTGCTGGATGAGCGGCCCGGGATCGACCCCGACGACCTTTGCCACGCTCCTGATGTGCCCGCGAGCGTAGAAATCGCCGCCGCACGCCGAGAAGTCGTCGTCCTCGATCCCGCGGATGACCGTTTCCCTGATCCGCGTCCGCTGGCTGACCTGGGTAATGCTGAGACCGGCGTCCCGTCGGGCGCGCGCCAGGGTATCGCCGATACTCACGCCATTCCTCCGCAACATCGCCGGAGTCCCGATCCCGTGTCCAAGTCTAGGCACCCGCGGCGGGCGCAGCGAGACGACCCCGGCATCGAATGGGACACGACGAGCACTCTGTAGAGATCTCCCCCCCGGAGTGATCATCTTCATACCCGGCGCCGCCCGCGGGCAATCACCGGCGGCTGGCTCACTCACCGCGCAGGCTGCCGAGGACCTCAGCGAGATCATCGGGCTTGACCAGCACGTCCCGCGCCTTGGAGCCCTCGCTCGGCCCGACGACTCCGCGGCTCTCGAGCAGGTCCATCAGCCGCCCGGCCTTGGCGAAACCGACCCGGAGCTTGCGCTGGAGCATCGACGTGGAGCCGAACTGCGTGCTGACGATCAGCTCCGCCGCCGTGGTGAGCAGCTCCAGATCATCGCCGATGTCCTCGTCGATCTCGCGTTTGCGCCCTGCGGGTGCCGCCACATCCTCCCGGTAGGACGGCTCGGCCTGCCGCTTGCAGTGCGCGACGACCTCGCGGATCTCCTTCTCCGTCACGAAGGCGTTCTGCAGCCGCAGCGGCTTGCTCGCGCCCATCGGGAGAAACAGCGAATCGCCCTGGCCGACCAGCTTCTCCGCGCCGGGCTGGTCGAGAATGACCCGGCTGTCGGCGAGGCTGGAGGTCGCGAACGCCAGCCGGGACGGGACGTTCGCCTTGATCAGGCCGGTGACCACGTCCACGCTCGGCCGCTGCGTCGCGAGCACCAGGTGGATCCCGGCCGCCCGGGCGAGCTGCGTGATCCGGACAACGGAGTCCTCCACGTCACGCGGTGCGACCATCATCAGGTCAGCGAGCTCGTCCACGACCGTCAGCAGGTACGGGTACGGCTGGTAGACGCGTTCGCTGCCGGGCGGCGGGGTGAGCTTGCCCGCCCGCACCGCCTTGTTGAAGTCGTCCACGTGACGGAACCCGGACGCGGCCAGGTCGTCGTAGCGCCGTTCCATCTCGCCGACCACCCAGTCGAGCGCCTCCGCCGCCCTCTTGGGGTTGGTGATGATCGGCGTGATCAGATGCGGGGCCCCCTCGTAGATGGTCAGCTCGACCCGCTTGGGGTCGATGAGGATCGCGCGCACCTCGTCCGGCGTGGCCCGGGACAGGATCGAGGTAATCAGGCCATTTATGCACACCGAGTTGTGGGTCGGGATGCACGAGCGGCTGGCGAGGTAGAGGCGGCTGGGGCTGCTCACGGCGATACAGCGAACCGGCACCGACGCAACCGGCCGCGCGTCCACGATGTACCGCTGCCGGGCAGTGCTTGCCTTGCTGGCTTGACCTTGCCGGTCTAGCTTGCGGCTGAGCCTGAAGACCGGCTCGTGGGGGGTGAAGGCGACCGTGTAGGCGACTGAGGTGCTCTCCTTGGCGCCCTTACACGGCTTGGTCCGCAGCGTCGCCTTATAGCCAAGTCCGATAATCAGGTCAAGCGCGTCGCGGGCGAGCCGCTCGCTTGTGAGCGTCAGCGTGACCGCGCCGTTGACGGAGCAGTGTCCGTCGGTGTCTAGCAGGCCGGCGAGCAGCGCACGGCGCTGTGCGACGGAAGCACGCAGATACGCCTCCGGAATGTGCTTCGCCCCGATCTGGCGAAACATCTCACGTAGGGTCCGGTGCCCGTCGTTGCGGATCTGCTCGATAATCTCGGCGTCAGCGCTGGTGAAGCTAGCGGCCATCGTTGTCCCGTCACCAAGCCAGCAGCCGAATGTGTACGGAGCCACCGGCAGGTTCTGCTCGGGATGGTCCAGCGGTCCGCACAAAGCTACAGCGTGGTTCACGCGGTCCTTGACGCGGAGCGACGCAGCGATCTCCGCGGTCGTGACTGGGTCGGTGTCAAGCTGGCGGAGGTGGCTGCCGCCCGCAGGGACACTGACGTGTTCTTCGAGCACCTTGTAGATCAGGTGGCGGGAATATGCCTGTGCCCAGAACCCCACCTCGCGCCCGTTCCGACGGTACCTTGGCCGGATGACGCGACCTTCCTTCGGAAGATCCACGGCAAGCCGATAGAGCACGTTCCGGAACTGCTCGCCCACATCTGCCAGCACTTCGGCCGTTCCGGTAAGCCGATCCGGCTCACGCAGAACGTCGGCAGCGCGTTCAGCTACGCGGGCAACGTCCGCCGCTGGCCAGTGCGGTGCGCCCTGCGGCGGCCGGCAGCGCTGACTGCGCCCAGCAACCGTGGTCGTCCGCCAGAGATGCTCTGCGTCGGCCACGATGACGGTGCCGTCGGAGAACTCGACCTCGTAGCACGGCCGACCATGCATGACGGGAGTGGCCGCCGTGACCGTGCACGGGCGGCCGTGCTCGTCAAAAACCTCGTCACCCACGTGGATCTCGCCCATTGTGGTCCAGCCGGCGGGCGTTGGAACCGGCGTGTCGAGAGCGAGCGCCTTGCCTGCGCCAGTGGCGCCTGCGATCAGCAGATGCGGCATCTTGGCGAGGTTCGCGACGACGGTGCGGCCCTCGACGTCCTTGCCGAGGCCCACCACCATCGGATGATGGTCGTTCACCGCGACCGGCGAGCGGAGCACATCGCCGAGGCTGACGATCTCGCGGTCGGTGTTGGGGATCTCGACGCCGATCGCGGACCTGCCCGGGATCGGCGAGAGGATCCGCACGTCGGCGCTCTTCACCGCGTACGCGATGTTCCTGGATAGCTGGGTGACCCGCTCGACCTTGACCGCCGGGCCAAGCTCGATCTCGTACCTGGTCACGGTCGGGCCCCGGGTGAAGCCCGTGACCTGCGCGTCGACGTCGAACTGATCGAGCACGCCGCTCAGCGCCGCGACCACGGCGTCGTTGGCGCGGGTGCGCATCTTCGGCGCGCTCCCCGGGCGGAGCAAGGCGGCGGGGGGAAGGGTGTAGCTGCCGTTGGCGGCCCCGGTGAGCGTGAGCTGTTCTGAGCCGCGGACGGTGGCGCCGGGCGGCCCGGCCGCGATCGTGGGGTCACGCTGCTGGCCGCCACGCGGCCCGCCGCGGGGCCTGTCACCTGGACGTGGCCCGAACCCGAGCGCGCCGAGCAGTTCCTCGGTGCCGCCGCCCTGGGCCGCAGGCCGGCCCGCTTCGTCCGCGCTTTCCTGAGCGCCGGAAAGCGCGGCGCGGGCGTCCGCGGCCAGCGGCGCCGGGCGGCCCTCGCCTGCGCCGCCGCCGGAAAGCAGCGGCGTGTCGTAGGGTTTCTGGTGCTCGCCGGGCTCGATCACGCCCTTGCGCGACCGGGTGCCGCGCAGCAGATGGCCTCGCCTGGCTCCCTTCTCCACGGCCTGCGGCCCTGCCTGCGGGTCCGCGGCGCCCGCCGCCGCGTCAGCGCTGGCCGGGTGCTCACCGCGAATGAAGCTGCGCAGTTCGGCGATACGGTCACCGATCCGGTGCACCGGTGTGGCGGTGATGACGAGCAGGCCGAAAACACACAGCAGGGCGAGCAGCGGCGTGGCGACCCACGACGTTACGGCCGCGACGAGCGGCGCGGACGTGAAGAAGCCGATCAGGCCGCCCGCCGAGCGCATGACGGCGGCGCCCGCGGTCGGCGTCGGCGTGCCGTTGGCGATATGCACCAGGCCAAGCGCGCCCGCGAGCAGCGCCGACCAGCCAATCACTATCCGGCCCGTTTCCGCGTTCCGGTCGGGGTGGCGCAGGTACCGCCACGACAGCAGGGCGAGCAGGAGCGGCACGGACCACGCGAGCGCGCCGAACGCGCCGCTCACCACCGCCCAGAGCACGTGGCCGGCCGCGCTGCCGAGATGCCACCACAGGGCGGCGGCGGTGACGATCGCCGCGCCGAGGAGGGCCAGGCCGATGCCGTCCCTGCGGTGCAGCGGATCCAGGTCACGGGTACCGCGCCCGATCGCGCGGGCCGCGAAGCCGGCACCGTGCGCGGCGACCATCCAGGCGCCGGCGAGCACATTGGCGATCCAGCCGAACATGATCAGGAACGGGTCGCTCGGTCTTCTGGCGGCCGCGCCCCTTGCCCGTCCGCGGCTCGCTGACCCGCGGCTCGCTCGTCCGCGGCTCGCCGGTCCGCGGCCTGTGCCCGTCCGGCGCGGCCGCCGCCGGCCAGGTGGTGGTGGCTGCCGTGCCTGCTGCCCACCCGCCTGCCGCCCGTATCCCGACCCGTTGCGTGCGCCGTTGCCCGACCCGTTGCCCGACCCGTTGCGTGCGCCGGGCGGGTCGCGGCGGGCGGCGCCCTCCGCGCCCTTCGGGCCGGCCGGCATGCGGGAAGCGCTTCGCGGCGCACGGGTCGCCATGATTGCAACCGTACTGAAGAACCCTTTGCGGCCAAACACACCGCCGGGGCGTGTCGCGAAGATTGTCACACCCGACCGAGCTGGCCGACGCGCTGGCTGGATGACGGATACGTCTCGTAGTGCATGAGCGGTACGTTGCGGTATGCTGTTCTCATGGAAGTATGAGGGAGGACACCTTGGCGACAAGCACATCGTTTCGCATCAGCGACACCGCCAGGACTCGCCTGGCATCGCGTGCCGCTCGCGAGGGTATGACCGCCACAGCGTTGCTTGACCAGCTGATCGTGGAGGGCACCGATCAGCTCGACCACCCGGGAATCGTCTTCCGGGGACCTGCGCACGATCGGCGCGCCGCACTTGCCGCCGGCCCCGACGTCTGGGAGGTCATCGCGCGCCTTCAAGAGCTCGACGGCACCGAGGAGCAGCGAATCGCCCTGCTGGGTGCCGAGTCGGATCTGCACCCACGGCTCATTCGCATCGCGCTCGACTACGCCGCTGACCACCCAGACGAGGTCCGAGCGCGGATCGACCACAACCGGGCCATGGCGGAGCGAAGCCGTGACACGGCGCGGCATCGTGAGGCGCTGCTGGCGTGACCGCCTTCTTGGTCGATGAAATGTTCCCGGCGGCCACAGCCGTGCTCCTGCGCGACACATACGGTCACGACGCAGTCCACGTCATCGAGGTCGGCCTCCAGGCTGCCGGCGACGCGCAAGTTGCGGCAGCCGCTCGGGCACAAGGCCGGGCTGTCGTCACCGAGAATGTTGCGGACTTCTCCGCAGAGCGCGACGTAGTGCTCGCGTTCGTGCTGGAGAAGAACCTCCCCGCAGGGGGCGGACAGGCCGCTGCACTCGCAAAGGTCCTCGACCGCTGGACGCAGGACTACCCGGACCCCTACCTCGGTCCGCACTGGCCATCGGTGGACTGAGCGGCAAGGCTCCACCGCGCGTCGCCGCGCCGGTCACGTCCGGGGTCAGAGCTCGACGACGACGGGGATGATCATGGGGCGGCGGCGGTAGTTCTCGTTGACCCACCGCCCTACCGTGCGGCGAACCAGCTGGCGAAGCTGGTGGAGGTCGTTGATGCCGTCGGCCGCGGCAAACGCGAGGGTCTCCTCTATCAACGGCCGCACGCCCACGAATGCCGCGTCGTCGATGCCTGAACCGCGCGCATGGATCTCCGGCCCGCCGACCATCTTGCCCGTTGTGGAGTCGACCACCACGACGATGGAGACGAAACCTTCGTCCCCAAGGATGCGCCGGTCCTTCAGCGACGACTCGGTCACCTCGCCGACCGACAGCCCGTCCACGTAGACGTAGCCGCACGGCACTGCGCCCGCGACACGGGCCCGGCCATCCACGAGATCCACCACGACGCCGTCGTCGGCGATGACGATGCCGCGGCGCGGCACGCCGGTGAGCGCGGCCAGATCGGCATGTGCCCGCAGGTGCCGCCACTCGCCGTGCACCGGCATGAAGTTGGACGGGCGGGTGAGGTTCAGCACATACAGCAGTTCCCCCGCCGGAGCGTGCCCGGACACGTGCACCAGCGCGTTGCCCCTGTGCACGACCCGCGCCCCCCAGCGGGTCAGGCCGTTGATCACCCGGTAGACCGCGGTCTCGTTCCCCGGGATCAGCGAGGATGCCAGGATCACCGTGTCGCCCTCGACGACCCGGATCTGATGATCACGGGTAGCCATCCTGGACAGCGCGGACATCGGCTCGCCCTGCGACCCGGTGGAGACGAGCACGACCTGCTCTGGCGGCAGGTCGTCGACCTCGCGCACATCCACCATCAGGCCGCCGGGCGTACCTGCCCGCGGAATTCGCAGGTAGCCGAGATCGCGCGCGACGCCCATGTTGCGCACCATCGACCTGCCGACGAACGCCACCTTGCGGCCGTGGCTGGCCGCGGCGTCGAGCACCTGCTGTACCCGGTGCACGTGGCTCGCGAAGCACGCCACGATGACACGTTTCTCCGCGGTAGCGAACACGTTGGCGAGCACCGGGGCGATCGACCGCTCGCTGGTCACGATCCCCGGCACCTCGGCGTTCGTGGAGTCGGACATCAGCAGGTCGATGCCATCGGCGCCGAGCCGCGCGAATCCCGCCAGGTCGGTCAGCCGGCCGTCGAGCGGCAACTGGTCCATCTTGAAGTCGCCGGTGTGCAGCACGAGCCCGGCCGGGGTGCGGATGGCCACGGCGAGCGCATCGGGGATGGAGTGGTTGACCGCGAAAAATTCGAGGTCGAAGTTCCCGAACGGCTGCCGCGTGCCTTCCGCGACTTCGATGGTGACTGGGTCGATGCGGTGTTCGGTCAGCTTGCTCGCCACCAGCGCGAGGGTGAGCTTCGAGCCGACGAGGGGGATGTCCCTTCGCTCGCGAAGCAGGTAGGGCACCGCTCCGATGTGATCCTCGTGCGCGTGGGTGAGGACGAGCGCGTCGACCGCGTCGAGCCGGCCCCGGATGTAGTCGAAGTCCGGCAGGATCAGGTCGACGCCCGGCTGGTCGGATTCGGGGAAAAGGACACCGCAGTCCACGATGAGCAGCCGGCCACCGAACTCGAACACCGTCATGTTCCTGCCGATCTCACCGAGACCGCCGAGTGGCACGATGCGCAGGCCGTTGCGGGGAAGAGGTGGTGGCGGGTTGAGATCGGGGTGCGGATGGCTCACGCGGCCGTCCCCGGGACCTTGACCTCGCCGGCCGCCAGGTCGGTGCTGAGCCGCTCCAGTTCGGCCGGCGACGCGTCCGTCAGCGGTCCCCGCACGCTGCCCCCCGGCAGTCCAAGCAGCCGGAGCGCCGCCTTCGTCATGATCACTCCCTGGTTGCGGAACATCCCGGTGTAGACGGGCAGCAGGCTGCGGTGGATCGCCAGCGCGGTGGCCACGTCGCCGGCGGAGTAAGCGTCGATCATCTCGTGCAGCCGGTCGCCCGCCACGTGGCCCACCACGCTGACGAACCCGGCGGCGCCGACCGACAGCCACGGCAGGTTCAGCATGTCGTCGCCGCTGTAGAAGACGAGGCCGGTGGCGGCCATGACGAGCGAGCCCGCACCCAGATTGCCCTTGGCGTCCTTGACCGCGACAATCCGTGCGTGCCCGGCCAGCCGGATCAGCGTCTCGGTGGCGATGGGCGTGCCGGTCCGGCCGGGGATGTCATAGAGGATGACCGGCAGCCCGGTCGAGTCGGCCAGGGCGGTGAAGTGCCGGTACAGGCCCTCCTGCGGCGGCTTGCTGTAGTAGGGCGTCACGGCGAGCAGGCCGTGTGCGCCCGCGCGCTCCGCCTGCCGCGCCAGTTCGATCGTGTGCGCGGTGTCGTTGGTGCCCACGCCGGCGACGATCGCTGCCCGGTTCCCCACCGCCTCGACGACCACGCGCAGCAGGCGTTCCTTCTCCGCGTCTGTCGTGGTGGGCGATTCGCCCGTGGTTCCGCTGAGCACGAGGCCGTCGTTTCGCATCTCGTCAACGAGGTAGGCGGCGAGCCTGGCGGCACCGTCGTAGTCGAGGGAGCCGTCGGCCGTCATCGGCGTGACCATGGCGGTCAGCATGCGCCCGAATGGCGGATCTTGCGTACCTGTCATAACCAGAACGCTACTCGACCTCGGCCGGTGGCGGCAGGCATCGATGATGCCGGGTGGCCCGCGGTGCCCGGCGGCGGCGCCGCTCGCGCGGTGGAAATCGCGGGCGCGTGCCACGAGAGCGCGCCCACCGTGCGCAGTCCCGCGTAACGCGTGCGCAGTCCCGCGTAACGCGTGCGCAGTCCCGCGTAACGCGTGCGCAGTCCCGCGTAACGCGCGGCTGACGTGGGCTCGGGGGTACCCACGTCAGCCGCGTCTATCTCCTCATCGGCGCTCGCACGTTCGTCGTTACGCACAGATCGTAAGAGATATCAATGCGTGACTTTGACGCCACATCCGCATGCTCAGGCACTCAAGTTGCCGTGCAGGGGATTTCGGGACCGTCCGAACTCGTGCCGGGCTTCTCCCGTGACGGCCGGCCGGACCCGGCCGGCCGGCGCTGCGCTGACCGGTCAGCACACGTTGGCTGCGCGCTCCTGCAGTGGGCTCACGTCCGCCGGCTCGCCCGTGCCATCCTGCGACTGGATCTGTATCGCCGTGATCGACGGATAACCCAGTTTGAGCGCCGCGAGGTTGAGCGCGTACGTGCGGGCGCCGCGCCCAGTGGTCCGGAAGGTGTAGGCGTTGGAGCGCGCGACACACCGCACCCAGCCGGACGGTACGGTGAGCGGCCAATCCGGGCCGAGCTCCGCCCGGGTGACCAGCGCGGTGTGGGTGCCGCCGGACGCGGTCGCGGGAGCGCTTTGGGTGGCCGGCGGCTGCGCCTGTGGCGGGCTGGCCAAGGCGCTGCTCGCGGCGGAGGGCTGTCCCTGCGGTGCCGTGCTTGCCGTCGCCGGGGGTGCCGCGCGCGGCTTGGGCTGCGGTGCGCCGTTTCCTGTCGCGGCGAGCGCGACCACGACGGCAACCACGGCAGCGGCCGCCACGCCTGCGCCCGCAGCTATGATCTTGCGGTTGCGCCACACCGGCTGGCGCTCGCCGCCCGGGGCTCCGTTCGGCATCACATCCGGACCATATCCGCCTTGTCCCGTGCTGGCCGTCAGAACACCGGGATTCAGAACACGGGGATGATGTCTTCGGGGTTGATATCCGCAGCGACGTCGACGCCCGCGATGTCCAGTTCCGGAATGGCAGGAAATTCGATGCCCCAGCGCTGCACGATCGCGCGGACTCGGGCCAGGGCGACGCGCCAGTTGTCGGCCTGTGCTTCGTAGGAGAGTACGCCGAGCCCGGCGGCGCGGGCGTGGTTCATCAGGACGCGGTGGTTGGGCAGAAAGTACGGCGGCAGTTCCCAGAACCCCTCTGGAGGCTCCCAGAGGATCATCGAGAGGAAGATGAAACCCGCTCGTAGCTGGCGGGTGATCTGGGCCTTGACGTCGTCGGTCAGCCCCGGCCACTCGTTCTCCAGGATTGTCATGCAGATCTGCAGGTGCCGCGACTCGTCACGGCCGATGCGCCCGAACATCTGGCTGAACACCGGGTGGGTCGTGCCCGACGCCATGCCGCGGAAGAGCGTGGACGCGGCCATCTCCCCCATCATGAAACTGGTGAACAGAACGGGCAGCGAGTATTTGCCCACAGCGCGGTTGTAGCCGCCCCAGTACCGGCCGCCATTGTGGTAGAGCCAGCCGATGTTGTTGTGCGCCGCGCGCTGCAGGTCGGTGGCTGGGGTCCAGTTGAGCGGCCCGCCGGGCCACAGGGCCGCGATCGTCCGCTGGCAGCATTCCTCGTGGTTCATCTCGTCTCTGGTGATCGAGAAGAAGCACTTGCGGACCGGGTCCTCCTCGTGCTGCTCGAACGCGTGGACGGTGGCTCGCGCGAACACCGCGGGCCCGGAGGCATCGAAGTTGGCGAGCACGGAAAACCAGTACATGATCCCGAGGCGCTGCTCCTGGGTGAAGTCCCCGGCCCGCAGTCCATCCCACGGCAGGTCGGCCGGGTTCCACGCCGCCCGCTTGGACTTCTCGTAGATCGCGGCGAGTTTCTCGGTCTCGACTCGCCATTCCATCGGGTAGATGTTCGGCTGCGGGATCTCCGGTGCGGGCCAGAATCCGCCCTCAGGGATCGTCAGCCTGCCTGGGTCATCTCGCCCGCTGCCTGGGTCATCCCGCGCGGCTGCATCCACCTCGTCGGCTCCCCTCTCCCCGGCCGCTGTCCCGGTGTGACGCCGCACGACGGTTTGTGCGCCCGAGCGTCATACAAGACAAGCTACCCGCTTGCCGTCCATTGACCACCAAGCGGGCCTGGGCCGCCGCTGGTCGCAGCTGCACCGGGTGCCGGGTTCACAGGCCAAGGCCCCGGCCGATTATCTCCTTCATGATCTCGGTGGTCCCGCCAAAGATCGTCTGGACCCTGGCGTTCATGTACGCACGTGCGACCGGGTACTCCAGCATGTAGCCGTAACCCCCGTGCAGCTGGACGCATCTGTCCACGACGCGATTGCACAGTTCGGTGTTCCACCACTTGACCATCGACGCTTCCTCCGCGCTCAGCTGCCCGGCGTTGTGCTCGGTGATTGCCCTGTCGGTGAAGGCACGGGCGACGGCAAGCTCGGTGGCGATCTCTGCGAGCACGAACTTGTTGTGCTGGAACTTCCCGATCGGGCGCCCGAACGCCTGGCGCTGCTTGCAGTACTCGAGCGTCTGCTCGAACACCGCTTCCGCGCCGGCCAGCGAGGTGGCGCCGATCGCGAGGCGCTCGCGCGGCAGGTTCTGCATCAGGTAGATGAAGCCCATGCCCGGCTCACCCAGCAGGTTCTGCTTGGGAACCCGCACGCCGGAGAAGAACAGTTCCGAGGTGTCCTGGGCGTGCAGGCCGACCTTTTCCAGGTTCCTGCCGCGCTCGAACCCCGCCATGCCGCGCTCGGCCACCAGCAGGCTGAATCCCTTGTGCCCGGCATCCACGTCGGTCCGGGCAACGACAATGACCAGGTCACAAAGCTGGCCGTTCGAGATGAACGTCTTCTGCCCATTCAGCAGGTAGTGGTCGCCGCGGTCCTCGGCGGTGGTCCGGATGCCCTGCAGATCGCTGCCAGCGCCCGGCTCGCTCATCGCGATCGCCGTGATGATCTCGCCGCTGCAGTAGCCGGGGAACCAGCGCTCACACTGTTCCTCAGTGCACAGCCGCGCCAGGTACTGCCCGTTCATGTCGTTATGGACCGAGAAAGCCGGGCCGTGGGCGCCCGCACGCGAAAGCTCCTCGTCGAGGATCACGTAATACCTGTAGTCCGGGTTGCCGCCGCCGCCGTAACGCTCGTCGATGTGGATGCCGAGCAGGCCAGCGCGGCCGGCCGCCAGCCACACGTCGCGCGACACGACGCCGTCACGGTCCCACTGGTCGTGGTAGGGCTCGATCTCCTTGGCGATGAACGCGCGCACCATGTCACGAAAGGCGTCGTGCTCCCCAGTGAAGATGTCCCTTCGCATGGCAGCGGCGCTCCCTTTCTGCCGGGCGTGTGCGGGTAGACCGAATGTAACACCGCGCTTACCAGGTTCCCCCCAGTGATCCTTAACGGCTGCCGCGCCCTGCGCCGCCGGCCGGGACTGCGTTCCTTGACGGTGCTCCCAGCCTCGTCGGCTGTTGGCGCGCGGCCTCGTGCCACTCGGCGCTCTGGCCGCTCATGGTCGTGGCCAGGGGTTTCACCGGTGCTTCTTTACGCGGTCTGCGCTGCCGGGCCGTCCCGGGCGGCGGCGGCGGTCTTGATCTTGTCGGCCAGCATGTGCCGGTGACCGGTGCGGGTCACCGTCGTGTCCTTGTGCCTGGCCGGGGGGGCGCGCCGAGATAAGGCGGTGCTTCCGGTTCTGGGGTGTCAGTGTTGTGGTAGCGCCGCGCTGGGCGGGCCAGCGGGGCTGGCGGCGCGGGTGCGGCGCGGGTGCGGGTGAGGCGCGGGTGCGGGTGCGGGTGCGGCGCGGGCCGGGCCCGGCGTTCCTTGCTCCCGGGCAGGTCTCGGCGCTGGTGCCCCGGGATGGGTGCGTTGCGGGTGCTGCCGGGCTGCGGCCGGCGGTGTTCCATGATCGTGGTCCCTCACCCACGTATTCCGCGGGTGAGGGACCACGATCATGAAAATCCCAGGATGTGGAAAGATCGATCTCGTATTCTGGGACATGTATCGGCCGGATCTGGGGCAGCCGGCGCACTGATCGCCGCTGTCTATCTATCGCGGCC
>WNGJ01002825.1_pt1 | contig 25721 bp, 28 predicted proteins | sample 5400611 | NCBI WGS metagenome assembly WNGJ01 (sample SAMN13153375, study PRJNA577476) | soil metagenome | isolation source: 40 cm soil or saprolite under Garry oak tree replicate 1 | place: USA:California | collected 2016-06-15
TCCGCTGTTCCATGTCACTGGCCGTCGTACTCGTCGTGGCGGCGCCACCAGGGGCCGGTCTCGTTGCGGCCGAGGGGCGCGCGGTCGAGCCACTGGTACATGCCCCACAGGCCGTCGATCCCGCGTTCGTAGGCCGAGTAGGTGTGGTAGACGGCGCCGTCCTGGAGCGCGAACGCGCTCATGCCGGCAGATTCTCGGCGGTACGTCGGCCAGTCGGTTCCGACGCGCCCCGCGAGCGCGGAGACCCAGGGACTGTCCTGGCTGACTTCCAGCTGCGGGCGCATGTCGATCGCGCGGAAGTTGTGCTCGAGGGCTCCCGACTGCTGCTGCTCGGTGGTGTAGGCGGCCTGGAAGTCGTAGTTGAAGTCGCTGCCGGACGACGAGGCCCAGGGGAAGCTCCAGCCCATCCGCTGCTTGTAGGCCTGCAGTTTCGCGAGCGGTGCCCGCGACACCGCGCACAGCGTGACGTCGTGATTGGCGAGGTGGACGACCGAGCCGTCGAAGCCGTCGGCGATCGCCGAGCAGGACGGGCACCCTCCGGTGTAGTCGGGCCCGAACATGAAGTGGTAGATGAGCAGCTGCGAGCGTCCTTGGAACAGATCGGCCAGCGACGCCGTGCCCTCGCCGGTGTCGAACCGGTACTGCTTGCCGATCCGGACCCAGGGTAGCTCCTGCCGCCGCCGCGCCAGCTCGTCGCCGCGCCGCGTCAGCTCCTTCTCGGCCTCCAGCAGCTCCAGCCGGGCCGCCAGCCAGTCTTGGCGTGTCCCCGTCTTGTGATCGGTCATTGTTCCTCCCGTGTTGTCGTTACGACTGCTTGGCGTGGCCCGCGCCGCCGGTGACCTCTCACATCGCGGGGGTGAGCCCGGGAACCGCTGACGGCGCGATCAGGATCGCGATTCCCAGCCCGGTGATCGCCGCCGCCAGCGGCACATCGCGGGCGGCTTTAGCGGGCAGCAGCTTCTGGGCGGCGACGATGACCGCGATCACGCACATCCAGGGCAGGCTCATGACGCCCACCGCCACCAGCATCCCCATCAGCCCGATACTCGAGCCGACACAGCTCAGCCCGAACCCGAACCCAGAACCGGCGCGCTCGCGGCAGCGCCGCCGGAAGCGCCGCTTGAGGGGCGTGAACTCATACACGCCCGCCGCGATCACCACGACGCCGGCGGCGGCCGGCCCGTGCGGCCGGTCCACCGCATACACGACGGCCCCCGCCAGCGCCCAGACCGCAAGGTAGGACCCGGCGAACAGCGGCACGGCGCGTATAGGACCGTTTGCGCGTGCATATCTCAGGACAGCCGGGGTCGCGCCCGGCAGCATCATCGCCGCCATCATCACCACCCACACGGCGGCGAAGAACCCGAACGACCCGAGCCGGGTCGCAACTCCCATGTCCATCCCGTTCATCTGCCCGGCCGCCACCACCCAGCACGCCGCCGCCAGCCCCAGCGTCACCACCAGTACAGCCGCCGTCACAGTGCTTGGCATAGCCGCGGAGTGGGAAGTCAGCGTCACGTCCGCCTGGTAGCGGCGATTCCGTTCCCTGGAGGAATTCACCTCGATATCCCCTCCACTCAGAAGGCACGGCCACCGCGGGTCATACGACAGCACGGACGGTGACCGTTACGTGTCCCGCCCTTACGCCTCGGCGGGCGCTGCCGGTACGAACGTTGCCATCTGGCGCTCGAAGGCCTTGGCCGCGCCGGTGCGCCAGCCCTCGGCCATGGACTGCGACATGGGATCGGGGAAGATGTCCTCCTCCCCCTCCTCCACCCCGTCGAAGATGGCCCGCGCGACGGACTCCGGCGAGGTTTTCGGTATGTCGAGGCCTCGTGAGTTGGGCATATCGGTGTCCACCGGGCCGCTGAACACGGCGTGCACCCGCACACCCCGCCCGGCCAGCAGAGCGCGCAGCGCTTGTGACAGGGAGAACGCGGCGGCCTTGGAGATCGAGTAGGCCGGGCTGATCGGCAACGCCGCCATGGCCGCCAGCGACAGAACGTTGACGATTGCTCCCCTGGAACCGGTCAGCAGCGGAAGGAAGGCCTGGGTCATCCCGTACGTGCCGAAGAGGTTGACGGCCAGGTGCCGCTCAAGTACCTCACGATCGCTGAGGTCATCGAAAAGCCCTAGGCCGGCATTGTTGACGAGGATGTCGAGAGACTCGACCCTCCCGACGGCGGCCTGAATCTGCGCGGCGCTGGTCACGTCCAGGGTCAGGGGCGTGACGCGCCTGTCCGGGTGGGCCAGGGGCTGGCGCGCACCGGCATACACCCGCTTCGCGCCTCTGGACAGGGCTTCGGTGACCAGTGCCTGCCCGATGCCGCGATTGGCCCCGGTCACCAGGACTGCCTTGTCTGCGATTGTCATGTCGGCTGCTCCAGTTCTGCCGTTTTCCTGTGGGTTCCGGGCCGGTCGTCTGGCGGCCTACTGATAGAGACCAGCCGGACTCCTGGGAGTCGCCGCGGGCCGGCCTGTGACTTTCAGGGCTTTCTGGCCCGCCCGAGGTCACGGGACACAGCGACCTCGTGAAGCGACGGTACGTTCGGAACCGGGTCTCAGCCAGCCCTGATACTGGTGCTTCTTATCGCATCCCTGAACCTGGGGATGCGCCGGTCAGCAAGCGGGTCAGGGCGACGCGCGAGTCGACGCCCAGCTTGCGGTAGACGCTCTTCACGTGCTGGGCGACCGTGTAGGGGCTGAGCAGGAGGCGCCGGGCGATCTCGCGGTCGGTCAGGCCCTCGACCACGAGCCCGGCCACCTCGCTCTCCCGCGGCGTCAGCGAGCGCAGGAACCGGGCCGCCAGGCCGGGCTGCTCCCCGCGCAGCTCCAGCACGGTGACCAGGGCTCCGTCGGCCGTCCGTTCGGCATGCGCGTGCAGCGTCCCGCCGGCTCCGGTGGCCAGCTCGACCGGGACGGTAGCCGAGAACCGGTCCGCCCCCGCGGGACCGGTCACCAGCCGGTGCACGTGCTCGTCGCCGTCGAGGATCCCGCCCAGCAGGGCCTGAGCCGCGTCGTTGAGCTGGAGGTCGGGCAGGCCCGGCTGGCTCACCGCGACCGCGATCCCGGCCAGCTCGACCGCGAGCCGGCCCCGCTCCCGCTCGGCCTCGCCGGCCCGGGCCGCCTGGATGCGGGCGATGGCCAGGCCGAGCGCGTCGCCGATCGCCTCGGCCAGGCGCAGGTCCGCGGGAGCGAACTCGCGGGCCGGATCGCTCGCCGCGAAGTGCAGCGCGCCGAGGACCTGGCCGGCCGCGGCGACCGGGATCTCCGCCACGTGCCGCATCCGGTGGGTCGAATAGGCCAGCCGGTAGGCGGCGCTCTCCTCCCACTCGGCCGCGGACATCATGGCCAGGTTGTAGGCCGTCCTCCCGGTCGACCGGGATCGCTCCAGCAGCGGGTCGCTTTCCATCACCCGGTCGTAGCGGGCCACGAACACGTCGCTGACGTTCACCGCCACGTTGCGCTCAATCCGCGGCTGCCCCGGCTCGAGGGCGTAGAACCCGTACATCGGCACGCCCACCACCCGGCCGAACCCGGCCGTGAAGACCCGCTCGAGTTCGGCCAGGCTGGGCGCCTTGCCGAGCGCTATGGCGAACCGGACCGCCGCGGCCGGATCGGGCTGGCCGGGCATATCAGTCGCTGAAGACGGCGCGGCGCAGCGGCCCGACCGCGCCGCACAGCCGGAAGAAGGTCCGGGCCGTGACGCGCAGCAGGCGCCTGCGGGAGATGGCCATCCGGGTGTACAGGCGGACCCCGCGGACGGTCTTGAAGCCGCGGTCGAGCATCTCGGCCTGGTAGTCACGCAGCGCCGCGGCCAGCGGTTCTGCTCCGCTCGCCGCCGCCGCGAGGGCGGCGCAGAGCCGCTGCGCGTCCTGCAGCGCGGTGTTGCCGCCCATCCCGCCGACCGGCGGCATGTAGTGGATCGCGTCGCCGAGCAGCGTCACGCCGGTTTCCGGCCAGGGCTTGACCGGGGCCGCGGCGGCGAAATCGAACTGTTCGATGGTGTCCGGGTCCGACTCGGCGACGAGCCGGCGCAGCACCGGGTGCCAGCGGGCCATCCGCTGCTCGACGACCTCGCGCAGGGCCTTGCCGCGCAGGCCGTCGGTGCCGCCCGGGTAGCTGCGGCGGTGCGCGACAAAGGCCCACATGATGTAGTCATTGTCGGCCGCGTCGCGCAGCAGCTGGTCCGTATCGAGGCCCGCCGCGGCGAGCCCGTCCCGCAGCCGGGCGGCCACGTCCGCGGGCTGCTCCCGGCGGCGGAACACCGCGGTGAACAGGAAGTCCCGCGGCGGCATCACCATGTTCTTGGTGGCCGTGATCCGGCCCGGCAGCCACGCCTCGGTCTCGCTGGTCAGCGGGAGCTTGCCGCCAACGCCGATGGCCGGGGTGTCGATCCGGCGGGCGTGCGGCAGCAGCTGGCGGCGGACCCGGGACCGGGCGCCGTCCGCGCCGACCAGCAGGTCGCCGGTGGCCGAGGTACCGTCGGCGAAGTGCGCCGTGACCGTGCCGTCGCCGGACTGCTCGTAGCGGGTGAACTCCTTGTCGAAGTGGACCACGTCGTCCAGCCCGGCCAGCAGCACCTGGCGGAACGTGACGCGGCTGATCGCGTGCGAGCCGCTGGCCGGGTCGGCCCGGTCCGGCTTGGCGTCCTCCTCCATGAGCTGGCGGAGCTGCTCGTCGAACACGCCCATCCGCTCGCCCTGGTCGCCCGAGGTGGCGACTAGGATCTGCCACAGCCCGGGCGGCAGGCAGTCGTGCAGCGCGGCGCTGCCGGGCGGCTCGATGCTCAGCCGGTAGCCCTGCAGCCGCGCGTCCGGCGTGCGGTCGCGTTCGTAGACCGCCACGCTCACGCCGCGTCGCCGCAGGCCCTGGGCCAGGCACAGTCCCCCGATGCCGCCGCCGATGATGAGCACGTGCATGATGTCCTCCGTCAGTCCCTGATCAGCAGTTGCTCGAGCTGGCGCAGCGCGCCGACGGCGTGCTCCGGGTCCAGGCTGGCTCCCTTGACGGAGGCGATGACCAGCTCGCCGGCCCCGGCCGGGTCCACCGCCGGCGCCCACGCGCCGAGCGGGGCGCCCGTCGCAAACAGCTCGGCGAGCGAGGCCCGCCAGCCCTCTTCCCGGCTGGCCACCACGGCGCGCACCTCCGCGTCGCGCCGGGCGCGCAGATCCAGTTCGCGCACCACGATGTGCAGCTCGGGCCGCTCGACGATCATCCGGGCCAGCCGGGTCAGCTGGCGGTGCAGCTCGTCCGGCGCGGTGTCCGCGCGCGGCTCGCTGGTCCAGAACTGCCGGGTGGCGTAGTCGACCACCGCGGTCACCAGCGCCTGCTTGGTCGGGAAGTAGTGATGGATCGTGGAGTGGTCGATGCCGACCTCCGCGGCCACGTCGCGCAGCCGCAGCCCCTCGAACCCGCACTCGGCGATGCGCCGGTAGGCCGCCTCGACCAGCGCCTGCCGGCGGTCCCGGCCCGCGCGCGGGCGGGTCCCGCGGCCGGTCCGCCCCGTGTTTGCCTCTCCTGAGCTTGTCTCACTTGAGCTTGTCTCAGCCGGGCTCGTTTCCGTCATGCGAGTAATTCAACCAAGTGGTTGGTTGAGTGTCAAATGGCTCCGACCGGATAGCCTCGGCAGGGATGGCATTCGACGCATTCGAGACCGTCATGATCCAGACCAGCCGGACGAGCATCTTCGCGCGCTGGGGTGGTTCGGGCCCGCCGGTGCTGCTGCTGCACGGGTTCCCCGAGACGCACCTGATGTGGCGCACGGTGGCGCAGCGGCTGGCACGGGAGTTCACCGTGGTGTGCCCGGACCTGCCCGGGTACGGGCGCAGCGGCTGCCCGGCCTCGGCGGCCGACCACGCGCCGTACGCCAAGCGCGCCATGGCGCGGGACCTGGTCGAGGTGATGGAGCAGCTCGGATTCGCCCGGTTCGGGCTGGCCGGGCACGATCGCGGGGGCCGGGTCGCGTACCGGCTGGCACTCGATCATGCCGAACGGGTGCGGCATCTCGCGGTCCTTGACATCGTGCCCACCCTCGACGCGTGGGACCTCGCGGACGCGAGCTTCGCCGAGGGGTACTGGCCGTGGTCGCTGCTGGCCCAGCCCGAGCCGCTGCCCGAGCGCCTGCTGGCCAGTGCCCCGGACGCGGTGGTGGACGCCGCGCTCGGCGGCTGGGGTTCGGCCGCCGAGGCGTTCGATCCCGCCGTCCGGGCGGCCTATGTGGCGGCGCTGAGCGACCCTGGGCACGTGCACGCGATCTGCGAGGAGTACCGGGCCGCGGCCGGCCTGGACCGCGAGCACGACGCCGGGGACCGGCGGGCCGGCCGCCGCATCGCCTGCCCGCTGCTGGTCCTGTGGAGCGCCGACGGCCCGCTCGGCACCTGGTACACCGAGGCGGGCGGGCCGCTAGGGCTGTGGCGTCGCTGGGCGGACGACGTCCGCGGCGCCCCCGTCGCGGCGGGGCACTTCTTCCCCGAGGAGCTTCCGGACCAGACCGCCGAACGGCTGTGCCAGTTCCTCAGCTCAGGGGGATGACGCCGGCGGCGGGCCGAGAACGTGGCCGACGTACATGTCCACGGCGTCGTCGATCAGCCGGGCGTACCGGTCGCCGCCGGGATCGTTGGCCATCTGCTGCGCGGCCAGGCCGGCCACCAGCGCGGTCCACAGGTCGAACTGCGCGTCACCGGCCAGGCCCGCGGCCGCCTGACCGTCGCGGGCCCGGGTCAGCACCTCGACGGCGCTGGCGTACGACTCGGCGGACGGCTCGAAATCGGGGATCGGCCGCTGGAACAGCAGCTGGGACCGGGCCGGATCCTCGGAGCTGAACTCCACGAAGATCCGGGCCTGCTGGCGCAGCAGCTCGCGCGGGCCGCCCGACGTCGGGACCGCACTGAGCCGGGCCAGCAGCTCGCGGTTGCCGTCGGCGAACATCGCGTCGTAGATGGCGTGCTTGGAGGCGAAATAGGTGTACAGGGACTGCGGCTCCATGCCGACCGACCGGGCCAGCGCGGTGAGCGACAGCGCGGCCAGCCCGCCCGAGCGCACCATCGCCCAGGCCGCGTCGAGGATCTCGCGGCGGGTCGCCTCGTGGCGCTGGCGCCGACGATCCTGGCGCGGGCGTGCCCCGGCCGGGCTGGTTTCGGTTCGCGGTGCCATGGCGGATCAGTCTCCTCCGGACGATCCCGACTGTACCCGGCCGAAGTCACGGAAGGACGGGCGTGACAGGCCCCAGCCGATCGCGGCCGCGCTCAGCCCGGCGGCCACCGGGAACGCCGCCGCCGCGCCCAGGTGACGGACCACGAACGTGACGAACCCGACCGAGACCGGGTACGCCCCGGCGGAGGCCAGCATGATCAGGGCCATCACCCGGCCCAGCGCGGCCGGGGCGATCACCCGCTGGACCGCGGTCACGATGACCAGTTCGCCGATGCTGTTGGCCAGGCCGAACAGCACCGCCGCGGCGGCTCCGGCGGCCAGTCCGCCGCCGTAGGGGATGACGGCCAGCGCGCCGGCCTGGACCAGGAAGGCGAGGCTCGCGAATACCGACGGGCGCGAGGTCCTGGCCGCGCCGCCGAGCAGCGTGCCGCCGACGGCGCCCTGCCCCGCGACCAGCAACGCGACCGGGCGCCACGCGGTCCGGGCGGGACCGGTCCGGGCGGGAGCCGCCAGGCCAGGTTCGGCACTCACCGGTCCGTCCGGTCAGCCCGCGGGGTGACCGGACCCGGCCATCGCGGCCACCCACGAATCGAGGTCAGCCTGGGTGTACGGCGCCCACGGCTCGGCGTCGGGCAGCCCCCTCAGCAGCCCGAACGACCGTGCGATGGCGCCGCCCCTGATGGCGGGCGTGTGGGCCGAGGCGATCGCCCCGATCGGCAGCGACTGGATCCGGTCGACCTCGGCGTGGAACCCGACCGGCGGGGCGAACTGCTGGAAGGGGAGGACGAAGACGTCGGGCGCGATCTGGTACGGCTTGGTGAGGACCTCAGGTTGGGTCATGGTCATGAGAAGCTCCCCTAGCACGAATCACCTTCGCTTTTCCGAAGTCATGGTCATGAGAAGCTCCCCTAGCACGAATCACCTTCGCTTTTCCGAATACTCTCAGGAATATCGCATGCCATTCGAGAAACGTCAAGGGGGCGCTTCGGCCTGCCCGTGGTGTCAGCGGAATGGCGTCAGGGGCAGCAGGCTCTTGATGACCGGGCGTTAGGGGGCGAGGGCTTCGGCCAGGAAGGCGCGGGCGGCGGCGAACGAGCGCTCGTCGGCGAGCCGGTCGTACGCCACGCCGGGCATCGACCCGGGCACGGCGTGCTGGTGGGTGAAGCCGTGCTGGGCCCGGCCGTACATAACGAGCTGCCAGTCGGCCTCGGCGTGGTTCATCTCCACGGCGAACGCGGCCACGTCGGCCGGGGGGACATGCGGATCGGCGGCGCCGTGGCAGGCGAGGATCTTCGCTGCCACCGCGCCGGGGCGCGCGGGCCGGCCAGTAGCCAGGCTGCCATGGATGCTCACCACGCCGGTCAGGGCAGTGCCAGCTAGGCCGGGGCCAGCCAGATCCGTGCCCGCCCGGGCCAGCGCCAGCGCGGCCATCCCGCCGAAGCAGAAGCCGACCGCGGCCATCGGGCCGGCCGCCTCCGGGCAGTCGGCCAGAGCGGTCAGCCCGGCCTGGCCGCGGCGGACGAGCAGATCCGGGTCGTCGCGCAGGGCGAGCAGGCACGCCATCACCCGCTCGCGGTCCCCCGCGATACCGTCGCCGAACATGTCGCAGGCCAGCACGGCGTACCCGAGGCCGGCATAACGGTGCGCCTGCTCCCGCGCGTGCGCGTCGAGACCCGCCCCGCCGTGGATGAGCAGAATTCCCGGCTGCGGCCCTTCCTGGGCGTCATCCCAGCAGAACAGGCCGGTCAGCGGGATGTCGAGGTGACGGTAAGAAAGGTCACGGGTCGCGATATTCACACCCGGAGGTTAGCACCTATTTTCTAGTATATTAGCACAGCTAAATTAATTTAGAAAGTACTAGTGAATTACAGTTCCGTCTCGAAACCCGGTAATCGCGGTTAGCTATGAGGGAGGACAGTTGCTTGGTGTCGTACTTCCGCCGGAGGACCGCATAGGGCGTGGATGCCGCGTTCGTGTCGTTCTGGATCGATGCCGCCCGACCAGAAGCTGATCGCGAGCGGTGGCCCGAGGGCTGGCCCTGGTGCGGCAGTGCCTGAGGTATACGACTGCGCCTGGCGGGGTGGCTCGTGCGGCCGACCCAGTGGTCTCTCAAACGACATGGATGCCGTGTTCATGCTGCTGGGGCGACATGAGCGAGGCATCCATGTCGTACGTCTTGGTACAGATGGTGTCAGAGTGACGGAGGTCCGTTTCCTCGGTTGGCGGCGGTGCTGGCGCGAGATGGAGCGGCGTCAGCGGCGGCGCTGGTGAAGGTCAGCAGGCCCCGGCAGGCCGCGGGTGGCCATCGAGGCGATCGCCGCGGCCCGCCCCGGTGCGGAAGGCGGGGCTCGTAGCCGGACCGTTCGGTATGAAAAAATCTTTAATTCCGAACGAGGCGGGGGTTGCCCGTGCTGGATGTCCTGACGTTCGTCCTGGCCGCCACGGCCGTCATCGTCGTGCTCCAGTACCTGGCCGACCGGACCGGCCTGCCGGCCGCCGCGCTGCTCACCGTGGCCGGCCTGGTCTACGGCGTGCTGCCGGGGCCGAACGTCACCCTCGACCCGCACGTGATCTTGACCTTCGTCATCCCGCCGCTGATCTACAGCGCGGCGCTGAACTCCTCGCTGCTGGCCATCAGGGAGAACATGCGCACCGTGATCAGCCTGTCCATCGGGCTGGTGCTGGCCACCGCGGTGGTCACCGGGATCGGGATGGACCTGTTCGTGCCCGGGGTGGGCCTGGCCGCCGGCATCGCGCTGGGCGCCGCCCTATCCCCCACCGACCCGGTGGCCGCGCTGGCCGTCGGCGGCCGGGCCGGGCTGCCGCCCAAGCTGATCACGATCATCGAGGGCGAGGGCCTGCTCAACGACGCGACCGCGCTGACCACGCTGACCGTGGCGGTCACCGCGGCCACCAGCGGCGGCTTCTCGTTCGGGGGCGCCATCCTGCGCTTCCTGCTCGCCGCGGCAGGCGGCCTCCTCTGCGGCGTCGCCGTGGCGATCATCGTGCGGCTGCTGCGGACCGCCGTCCGGGACCCGCTGCTGGTCAACGGCGTCTCCCTGGCCACGCCGTTTGCCGCCTACCTGCTCGGCGAGGAACTGCACGTCTCCGGCGTGCTGGCGGTCGCCGTGGCCGGGCTGATGATCGGCCACGAGTCGCCCCGCTTCACCTCGGGCGCCAGCCGGCTGCAGGCCACCGCGGTCTGGCACCTGGCCGACTTCCTACTCCAGGGCTTCGTCTTCCTGCTGGTCGGCCAGCAGATCGCGCCGGTCATCCGCGGCCTGAAGGCGTACCCCACCAGCACGATCGTCGCCGCGGTGGCCATCAGCCTCGGCGTCGTACTGCTGCTGCGGCCGCTGTGGCTGGCGCTCACCCAGTCGCTGCCCCGCATGGTGCGCGGGCGCATAGGCCGGGCCGTCCGGGACGACCAGTACCTGTCCGGCCGGGAGATAGGCGTGCTGAGCTGGGCCGGCACCCGGGGCGTCATCAGCCTGGCGGCGATCTTCACGCTGCCGCTGACCATCGAGGGCGGCCGCCCCTTCCACGGCCGTGACCTACTGCTGTTCTGCACCTACCTGGTCGTCGTCGTAACCCTGGTCGGGCAGGGGCTCACGTTCGCGCCGATCGCCCGGGTGCTGGGCGTGCGCGCCGACCCGGCCGACGCGGCCCTGGTCCGCACGCAGGCCCGGGCCGCCTCGGTGCAGGCGGGCCTGTCCCGGCTGGACCAGATCGCCGCGGACGACGCCGTGCCCGGGCCGGTGCTGGCCGCGCTGCGGGCCAGCCTGGATGGCAAGGCCAGGCGGTACCGCCAGGTGCTGGACCGGCTGGAGACCGAGGAGGATCCGTCGCCCGCGGCCGCGCCCGATTCGCCGGGTACATCAGACTACGAGGCCGCGCTGCACGCCCGGCGGGCGGTCATCGACGCCCAGCGGGAGGAACTGCTCCGCTGGCGGGACGCCGGCCACCTGCCCGACGCCAGCCTGCGCATCCTGGAGCGCGAGCTCGACCACGAGGAACGGACGCTCCCGCCGCACGACAGCCACTGACGGTGGCCCCTGAGGCCGCAGGGTCCCGTCCTCGGGGGTGAAGGCACACCGGAACCCTGCGACCGGGCGCATGTTCCCTTTCGAGTGGGAGCACGAGGGGGTACGCGGCCAGCGCTCTTTACTGCCCTCGTGGCGGGCGGTCAAACCTCCCGCCACCGGGTTTCGTCGGGACGCGCGGCGGCTAAACGTCGGGTATGGACCGTGACCTGGCCGCCCGCGAGTACGCGGGCCATCTCACCGACACCGACCTGAAGCTGCTGGCTCCGACTGGTCCGGGGGCTGCTCCGGGGGACGGCGGATGGCTGCGCGGCGACCCGGCCGCGCTGCTGCGGCTGCTGGAGGATCCGGGCACGTTCGGCACGGTGCTGGGCGGAGGGCCGGGCGGGGACCCGCGCGGATGGGCGGTGCAGGCGTCCCCGTTCCTGATCTTCGCGCTGCTGGTACAGCGGGCCATGACCGAGCTGGCCTCGGCGGCCCACGTGCCGGAGCGCACCGGGCCGCGCCAGCGGGTGCCGCTGTTCGACGCGCCCGCGCTGCGCGACTTCCTCGCCGACACCGCGCGGCGGCTGTTCCTGGCCGAGCTGCTGGCCTCCTTCACCCGGGTGGCCAGCGGCCGGTACCGGGTCCGGGTGGCCGGCCGGGCCCGGACCCGGCGGTTCAGCGAGCTCGACCCGGTGCGGCTCGCGGGCCTGCTGGACGCCGTACCAGATGCCGAACGGCCCGGGGTGTACCGCAGGCTCGGCGACGTCTCGCTGTTCCTGACCGGGGTGTTTCCCGACTACGTGACGTCCCGCGCATTCGGTCCTGTGGACGCGGGGAGGCTGCTGCGCGCGGCCGGACTGCCCGGCCCGCAGCGGGAACGGCTGGCCGCCGGGCCGGCCATCGAGATGCTCGAGCACCTCGGCGCGCGCTGGTACCGGATCGCCTGCGAGCTGGCCCCGGTGCGGACGGCGCGGCTGGCCGTGGCCGGCGACGTGGCCGACCGGTTCCGGCAGGCCCGGCGCGTGCTCAACCATCTGGCCGACCGGTACCTGCTGGCGGAAGGCCAGCCCTGGTTCAGTGCACCTGGCTCCTAGGCCGCCTGGCTCCTCGGCACGATCAGGGCGATGGCCGCGCCGAGGACGGCGGCGCATGCGCAGATGCCGAACAGCACCCGGTAGGCGGTCAGCGAGGGCAACGCGAAGGCGCCCAGCACGATGACCGAGGAGGCCAGCACGGTGCCGCCGATCGCGCTGGCCAGCGAGCTGCCTACGGTGCGGGACAGCGAGTTCAGGCCGTTGGCGGCGGCGAGTTCCTCGCGCGGCGCGGCCAGCGCGATGAGGGCCGGCATGGCGGCGTAGGCGATGCCGGTGCCGGCACCGGCCAGCGTGGTGCCGACAATGACCTGCCACAGCTGGCCGGTGAGCACGATGCGGACCACGAACCCGGCCGCGACCACCAGCGATCCGGTGCACAGGGAGACCTTCGGGCCGAAGCGACGGGACATCAGCGCCGAGACCGGCGACAGGGCCAGCATGGCCAGCCCGCTGGGCAGCAGGCACAGGCCGCTGACCACGATGGAGGCGCCGAAGCCGTAGCCGGAGGCGCGCGGGGCCTGCACGTATGACGCGGTTCCGATCAAGATGGCGAACAGCGCGAACCCGACGCAGAGCGAGGCGATGTTGGTCAGCAGCGTTTAATAGGGGATCTTGACTACTCTCCGCCCTGACGGACGGGGATTCCAGCCGTCACCGGCCGGGGTTCCTGTTTCACCGCCGACCGCACCCAGGAGGACCCGGAATGTCTTACGCCAGCTCCGCAGGCAGAAACGGCAAGACCTGCCGCCAGGATGTTCTTCGCGGCGTTGATGTCCCGGTCATGCCGGGAGCCGCACGAGGGACACGTCCAGTGCCGCGTCGAAAGGCTCAGCTCCGCGAGCAGGTGCCCGCACGCCGAGCAGGTCTTGCTGGACGGGTACCAGCGGTCAACTACGATCAGCTCGCGTCCGGCGCGCTCGCATTTGTACTCCAGCTGGTGGCGGAACTCGCCCCAGCCGCAGTCCGAGATGGCCTTTGCGAGCTTGCGGTTGCGGACCATGTTCTTGACGACAAGATCCTCGATCACGATCACGTCGTTGTCGCGGACCAGACCGGTGCTGGCACGGTGCAGGAAATCACGCCGGGCGTCGCGGACCTTGCGGTGGACCCGGGCGACCTTCGCCCTGGCCTTAGCCCGGTTGGCGGAGCCGCGCTGGCAGCGGAGGCGCGCGGGGCGTGCCCTGAAGTCTTCCCGCCCCGCTGCGCGGGGCACCGGATTCTCCCCGGCCCGAAGGCCGGGGCATCCCCCGGAGGTATTGGTGACTGACACTGGGCCCCGGGACACTGGGCCCCGGGACACTGGGCCCCGGGACCTGGCCGACCGTTTCCAGCAGCGCTGGCTGGAACACAATCCCTTCGCCGCCACCATGTACGGCATACCCGGATACGACCATCTGCTCCCGGACGAGAGCGAGGCGGGCGAGCAGGCCTGGCGCGCCGAGGTGGGGCGGTTCCTCGAGGAAGCCGACGCGATCACGGCGGCCACGCCGGCCGAGGCTGTCACGCTCGGCTGTGTCCGGGAGGCGGGTGCGCACGAGCAGGACGGCATTGACATGGCGTCGGCCGAGCACACCGTCACGGCCATGCAGTTCGCCGGGCCGGCCACGTTCCTCGCCGTGGCCGCGCGGACGGTCCTAGTCGACCCGGAGGCGGCGGAGGCCTACCTGACCCGGTTGCGGGGCAGCGGCACCTGGTTCGACCAGCTCGGCGAGCGGCTGCAGACCGGGGCGCGCAAGGGGCGGCTGCCGGTCGCCCCGCTGGCCGGGGCGGCCATCGGCTGGGCCGAGGACACGCTGCCCGGACTCGCCCCGGTGTTCGCCCCGCAGCCCCCGCCGGGCTGGGACCGCGCGGAGGCGTGGGAGCAGGAGCGCCGGGCGGTGGCCGATGAGGTGGTGCGGCCGGGGCTGGCCCGGTGGGTGGAGACGGTCAGGGAGCTGCTGCCGCGGGCCCGGCCGTCCGAACAGGCCGGGCTGACCTGGCTACCCGGCGGGCAGGAGGACTACGCCCGGGCGATCCGGATCTTCACGACCCTGCCCAGGTCGCCGGAGGAGCTGCACCAGACCGGCCTCGACCAGGTTGCCGAGCTGGAGGCCAGGGCCGTGCGGCTGGGCGCCGGGCTCGGGCTGTCGGGGCGGGACGAGGTGTTCGCCGCCGTGCGCGACTCGGCGGGCAAGATCTCCGCCGAGGAGGCCATCCGCCAGGCGGTGGCCGCGGTGCGGCGGGCCGAGGCGCGGGCCGGAGAGCTGTTCCCGCAGCCCCTCCCGCCGCCGTGCGAGGTGACGCCGATGCCCGAGGTCGTCGCGGTGAGCGGCGCCGCGCCGCACTACACTCCGCCGCGCCTGGATGGCGGGCGGGCCGGGACGTTCTGGTTCAACACCGTGCGGCCCACGCCGGGCACCGGCTGGGACCTCGAGGTGGTGGCCTTCCACGAGGCGGTGCCAGGGCACCACCTGCAGCTGTCCCGCCTGCAGCTGCTCACCGACCTGCCCCCGCTGCAGCGCCAGCGCAGCCTGTCGGTGTTCTCCGAGGGCTGGGGCCTATACGCGGAGCAGCTCGCCGAGGAGGTCGGCCTCTACGACGACGACCGTGCCCGGCTCGGCGCGATCAGCTCGTCGCTGATGCGGGCGGGCCGGCTGGTGGTGGACACCGGCCTGCACGCGTTCGGCTGGAGCCGGGAGCGGGCCCTGGACTACCTGGCCGAGCACGTCCCGATGCCGCGGGAGGTGCTGGCCCCCGAGATCGACCGGTACGTGGTGATGCCCGGGCAGGCGGTGTCCTACCTCACCGGCAAGCTGGAGATCCTCAGGATCAGGGACGAGGCCAGGCAGCGGCTGGGCCCGGCGTTCTCACTGCCCTCCTTCCACGCTGCCGTGCTCGACCACGGCTCGCTGCCGATGCCGGTCCTGGCCCGGAGCATCGCGGACTGGCTGGACGGGGTTACACGGTGAAGAGCTGCTGGCCCAGCACGGCGAGCAGCTGCAGCTTCTCGTAGGCCTCGGTGCGCGGCGGTGCGGTGAGCACCAGCAGCGCCTGGGACTGGTCCTCGGTGAACAGCGCCTGGCAGTCGAGCTCGATCGGGCCGAGTTCGGGGTGGATGAGCGTCTTGTGATCCTCGAAGCGCTTGGCCACTTCGTGTCGTTCCCACAGCCCGGCGAACTCGGGGCTGGCCTTGGTCAGCGCGCGGACGATCTCGCCGGCCCGCGACCGCGGGCCCATCGAGCCGTACGCGGCGCGCAAGTTCGCGACCAGGGCGCGGCTCTGCCGGGCCCGATCGTCCTCGGGGTAGATGAGCCGTTCTTCTGGCTGGGTGAACCAGCGGTAGATGTCGTTGCGGGCCAGGCCGGTATAGCGGGTCTTGTCGCCGAACAGGGCGGCGGCCATCCGGTTCTGCACCAGCGTCTCGCCCAGGCTGGACAGGATCAGCGCCGGGGTGTCGGCCAGCCGGTCGAGCACCCGCTGCAGCGCGGGCGCGACATGGGTGGCTGCCCTCGTTTCGGCTGGCGCGTTGTGGCCGGCCACCCGGAACAGGTAGTCCCGCTCGCCGGCGGTCAGCCGCAGCGCCCGGGCCAGGCTGGCGAGCATCTGCTCGCTCGGCTGCGGGCCGCGCTGCTGCTCCAGCCGGGTGTAGTAGTCGGTCGACATCGCGGCCAGCGCGGCGACGTCCTCGCGGCGTAGGCCCGGGGTGCGGCGGCGGCCCGGGATGCCGGCCGGGAGCCCGACGTCGCCGGGCTGGAGCGCCTCGCGGCGGCGGCGCAGGAAGTCGGCCAGGGCGGCACGGTTCATGCGTCCTTTCTATCCGCATGGGCAGGGCCGAACCAGGGATCGCCGGTCCCCCGATAGGCGCTCTCTGCCCGGGTCGCCGTCCGGCGGCCAGGCTGGGAGCATGAACATCTCCGGAAACACCATCTTCATCCCGGGCGCCACCAGCGGCATCGGGCTGGCCCTCGCGCTCGCCTTGCAGGCCAGGGGCAACACCGTGGTCATCGGCGGGCGGCGGGCCGAGCTGCTCGACCAGATCGCCGCGGAGCACCCCGGCCTGGGCACCGTGCCGGTCGACACGACCGACGCGGCCAGCATCGAGTCCGCCGCTAAGGAGGTGCTGGCCCGCTACCCGTCGCTGAACGTGCTGGTCCCGATGGCCGGCATCATGCGGGTCGAGGACTGGCACCAGCCCGGTTCCTTCCTCGCCTCGGCCGAGTCGGTGGTGACGACTAACGTGCTGGGCCCGATCCGGCTGATCGCCGCGTTCATCGAGCACCTGCGGGGGCAGCCGGACGCGACCATCGTCACCGTCTCCTCCGGCCTGGCGTTCGCGCCGCTGGCCGCGACGCCGAGCTACAACGCGTCGAAGGCCGCCATCCACATGCTCAGCGAGTCGATCCGGTTGCAGCTGGCCGACACGAACGTCCGGGTCGCGGAGCTGGAGCCGCCGTCGGTGCGAACCGAGCTGCTGCCCGGGCAGCAGGACAACGAGCACGCGATGCCGCTGGACGAGTTCGTGGCCGAGCTGGTCGCGCTGCTCGAGGCGCAGCCCGACGCGAAGGAGATCCAGGTCGAGCGCGTCAAGTTCCTCCGCTACGGCGAGGCGCGCGGAGACTACGACCAGGTCGTGGCGACGCTCAACGCGTCCGACCCGCACGGGAAATAGGCGCTTCAGGCGCCCGGGCTCGGCCGGCTGAAACGGCGGTCGGGAATGAACCACATCAGCGCCACCGCGGCGAACAGGGCGTAGGAGATCCACGGGGACACGAACGACAGCGCGGTCGCGGCCGCGTAGCCCAGCAGCGACAGGCGGCCCTTGGTGTCACTGCCGATCGCGGTCGCGACCAGCGAGGAGCTGCCGTCGGCGCGGATGATCGCCTGGACGAGAATCGTGAAGGCCACCGCCGCGCCCAGGCACACGACCCCGTAGGTCGTGGCCGGGACCTTATCCGTGTGGTGCTCGCCAACCCACTCAGTCAGCACCGGGATGAGCGACAGCCAGAACAGCAGGTGCAGGTTGGCCCACATCACCGCGGCGGTTATCCGGCGGGCGGCGCGCAGCAGGTGATGGTGGTTGTTCCAGTAGATCCCGATGAAGGTGAAGCTGAGGATGTAGAACAGCAGCGCCGGGAGCCGCTCGTGCAGGCTCTTGAAGTCGCCGCCTTCCGGCGCCTTCAGCTCCAGGGCCATGATCGTGATGATCACCGCGAGCACGCCGTCGCTGAAGGCCTCCAGGCGGCCGGTCTCGGATTCGCCCTGACCCTGGCCGTCGCCGAAGATCATGAGGTCATCTCGGCAGCGGCGGGTCGCTGAGCGATGCGGTGCTCGTGCGGGCTGACGCCGCGGACGCGCTTGAACGCGGCGCTGAGCGCGTACGGCGAGCTGTAGCCGACGGCGCGGGCGACAGAGCCGACGGTCTCCCGCGGGTCGAGGATGAGGTCGGCCGCCAGGGTCAGCCGCCACTCGGTGAGGAACTCCATCGGCGGCTGGCCGACGACCTCGGCGAAGCGCCGGGCCAGGGTGGCCCGGGACACCCGGGTCTGGCTGGCCAGCGCGCCGATAGTCCAGGCCTCGGCCGGGCTTTCCTGCAGCAGTCGCACGGCCTGGCCGACCACCGGGTCGCGCTGGGCCCGGTACCAGCCGGGCGCGGTCTGCTCGGTGCGGGCGAAGTAGGTGCGCACCGCGTCGATCAGCAGCAGGTCGAGCAGCCGGTCCAGGACGGCGTCCTGGCCGACCTCGTCGCGCGGCATCTCGGCGGCGAGCAGGCCGAGCACCGGCGTCTCCCATTCGCCGCGGTGCAGCACCAGCCGCGCCGGCAGCGCGTCGAGCAGCCGTCGGCTGACCTCGCCCTCGACGTTGTAGGTACCGGTCAGGATCTCGGTGGCACCGTCCGGCGCGTTGCCCCAGCGGCGCACGCCGAACGAGCGCATCTGCGGGATCTCCTGCCCGTCCGGGGTGGTGCAGCGCTGATCGGGGTGGATGATCGCCTGCGGCGGGGTGGCCGGGTCGTCGGCGAACAGGTAGTGGTCCGGGCCGAGCAAGATCGCCACGTCGCCGCGGTCCAGCCAGACCGGCTCACCGCCGTCAACCACGAAACAGGCGCGGCCGCGGAGCATGGCCACCAGGCTCAGCGGCGCCTCGTCCCTGATGTGCAGCGCCCAGGGCGGATCCAGGGTGCAGCGGAGCAGGAAGGCGCGCCGTGCGCGGGGCCCGTCGAGCAGTCCGGCGATCGCGTCCATGCCGGTAACTTAGACGATCGCGTATGAGGGTGCGACTGCGGACCATTTCCTGTCGCATCCCGGCCGGGTCTACTGGCTGCATGACACTGCTGCGTACTTCCACCCTGATGGGCGCCACCCTCACCATGGGCCTAGTAGCCGGCGCCTTCGCGCTCTACGCGAACTCGATCATGCCCGGCCTGCGCAAGACCGACGACCGCACGTTCGTCACCGCGTTCCAGCAGCTCGACCGGGCCATCATCAACCCCTGGTTCATGATCACCGCGTTCGGCGGCGCCTTCGTCCTCACCCTGGTGGCCGGCATCGCCAACCGCGGCACGTCGGCGCTGCCCTGGATCGCCGCCGCGTTCGGCCTCTACCTAGTCGCCGTCATCATCACGGTGGCCGTCAACGTGCCGCTCAACGACGCGATCAAGGCGGCGGGCGACCCGGCTCACATCGACGTGGCGCAGGTCCGCGCCCAGTTCAACGAGGCCCGCTGGGCCGCCTGGAACCTCATCCGCGTCGCCACCAGCGTCCCGGCCTTCGGCCTGCTCGCCTGGGCTCTCGTACTCTGCGGCCGGGCGACGGCGTAGCGCGTTTCCCGTGGCTCATGCGTCAGGGCGCGCCCGCGGATGATAGTGGACCGGAACCCGCAATCCGGGGGGTAAATGTCCACGATCCTGGCCGCCGCCCGGCAGACCGTATCAGCAGCCACGTCAGCCCCGCGGGAACAGGCCGGGACGGCCGGGTGGATCAATGGGTGCCGAAATCCCCTCTATCAGGGGTACAGAGACCCCCGATCATGCGACCTTGGCGCGCGGGCGCGCTGGTGCCGGGCGGCCGCCTAGCCCGCCGTTGCCGCCAGCCGGTCCAGGATGCGGGTCGTGATCTCAGTCAGCGCGCTGACCTGCTCGTGGCTGAGCTCGTCGAAGACCAGTTGCCGCACCTGCTCGACGTGGGCCGGGGCGGCCCGCTCGATGGCGGCGCGGCCCACCGTGGTGAGCACCGCGAACGCCCCTCGGGCGTCGGTCGCGCAGCCCTCCCTCGTGATCAGGCCGCGACGCTGCATCCTGGCGAGCTGGTGCGAGACCCGGCTCTGCTCCCAGGCCAGCGCGTCGGCGACCTCGAACACCCGGAGCCGACCCTCGGGCGCCTCGCTGAGTGCCACGAGCACCTCGTAGTCGGCCAGGGATATCCCGTATTCCTCTTGCAGCAGCCGGTTCGCCCGGGCGTTCAGCTGCGAGGTCATCCGCAGCAGCCCGCGCCAGGCCCGCTGCTCCTCCTCGGTCAGCCAGCGGCTCATGGGACCAGAATACCCGGGAATGGATGACGAATCATCTATGTTAGATGACGCATCATCAACTTACCTGGAGGTATTCCGATGACCACCGCTTCCGCCCCGGCCCTGACCGAACTGACCGGCACCTACACCCTCGACCCGGCGCACACCCGGATCGGCTTCGTCGCCCGTCACGCCATGGTGACCAAGGTGCGCGGCTCGTTTGACGAGTTCGCGGGCACCGCGGTGCTGGACGGCGCCAACCCGGCCAACTCCCGTGTCGAGGTGACCATCGAGGCCGCGAGCATCGACACCCGCAACGCCCAGCGCGACGAGCACCTGCGCAGCAACGACTTCCTGGCCATGCAGGAGTACCCGAAGATCACCTTCGCCTCGACCGGCGTCCGCCAGGTCGGCGAGACTACCTTCGAGGTCACCGGTGACCTGACCATCAAGGGCGTGACCAACGAGATCACGATCCCGTTCGAGTTCGAGGGGGCCGCCAAGGACCCGTTCGGCAACCAGCGGGCCGGGTTCGAGGGCTCAGTCACGATCAACCGCAGGGACTACGGCGTCACCTGGAATGCCGCGCTCGAGGGCGGCGGCGTCCTGGTCAGCGACAAGGTCACGCTGGAGTTCGAGATCTCCGCGATCAAGAACGCCTGACCCTCTCGTCCGCGGTGCCGCCCGTGAGGGCGGCACCCGCGGGGTCGCCCAGCTCGACCGTGAAGGAGCCGACATGACCGCCACGCTGACCCCTGAGGTCGACGTTCGCCGCGCCGACGAGCGGCACAAGACCCGGCTGGGCTGGCTCGACAGCAAGCACAGCTTCAGCTTCAGCCGTCACCACGACCCGGCCAACACCCACCACGGGCTGCTGCTGGTCAACAACGACGACATCGTCAGGCCGGGCACCGGCTTTGAGACCCACCCCCACCAGGACATGGAGATCGTCACCTGGGTACTGCAGGGCTCGCTGGTGCACCAGGACTCCGAGGGGCACACCGGGGTGATCTACCCGGGCCTGGCCCAGCGGATGAGCGCGGGCACCGGCATCCTGCACAGCGAGAAGAACGACTCCTGGCGGCTGTCCGGCCCAGGGCAAAGCGACGACGCGCATCATGACCCGGTGCACTTCGTGCAGATGTGGATCGTGCCGGACGAGCGCGGTATCGCTCCCGGTTATGAGCAGCTGGAGATTGACCACGAGCTGCTCTCCGGCGGCCTGGTGACTGTCGCTTCAGGCATGCCGGAGCACGACGGAGCCGCGGCCATCAGGATCAAGAACCGTTACGCCGCGTTGCATGCGGCCCGGCTGCAGCCCGGCCAGAGCGTGCAACTTCCCGAGGCGCCCTTCCTGCACCTGTTCGTCCCGCGTGGCCGCGTCACCCTGGAAGGCGCCGGCCCGCTGGAGGCCGGCGATGCAGTGCGCTTCACCGCCACCGGCGGCCAGCGCGTCACCGCGGCCGAGCCGGCCGAGATCCTGGTCTGGGAGATGTACGCCACTCTGGGCTGAATCGGCCAGCACCGACGCTAATCGCGCGGCGGCACGCCCCCGGCCATCAGCCGCCGCGCGTACTCGATCACCGCGTCGATGATCGACTCGGCCTGGCGGCGGCTCCTGGCCCCGGCCACCTCGTAGGAACCCTCGCCGATCAGCGAGGTGAGGATGGCGGCGTACACCCGGTCCTCCGGCACGTCGGTCAGGTGCAGGAGCGAGTCGTTCTGGCCGATCCATTCCCGGCCGCGCTGGCGGCGCAGCACCTCGAACCCGGGCGGTGCGTCGCCGGAGGCGAACAGCAGGGCCAGGTCGCGACGCTGCCAGCTGCCCTGCAGGAAGGCGCGGGCGCCGGCCTCGAACAGCTGGCCCGGGTCAGCCACGCCCTGCTTCCTGGCGTCGGCCACCGCCTGGCTCGCGGCCTCCTCGTGCGCGAGCTGGTGCTCCTGCCAGAGGGCGATGAACAGCTCGCTCTTCCCGCCGAAGTGGTGGTAGAGGCTGCCGACGCTGGAACCGGCCCGCTGCACGATGTCGGCGATGCTGGCCTCGGCGAAGCCGCGCTCGGTGAACACCTGCCGCGCCGCGTCCAGCAGCGCGCGCTGCGTCTGCGCGGTGCGGCTCCACTGCCAGGCGCCACCCGCCGGGCCGTCCTTCGGCAACCTGGGCATGAACCTCCCTCTTGACAGGCACGCCAGCTCACTTAGAGGCTAATTCCAGAAAAGCATTCTGTTAAGGCTGGTGGGCTCGATGGCGCTGCTTTATGAAATGGCACTGCTTTATGAACGGGTGACAATGGTATCGAGCGGTGGGCGGGAAGCCGCATCCGTTCGGCTCACGACCGGGACGCACGGGGTGCGGGCGTGACCGTCACAGGGACCAAGCCGGTCCCGGTACCGACCCCCGAGACCCAGCCGTTCTGGGACGGGTGCGCAGCCGGTGAGCTGCGCATCCAGCGATGCGCCGACTGCGGGCGGCCCTACTTCTACCCGCGGCCGGTGTGCCCGGCGTGCGGCTCGCGCAACGTGGAGTGGTTCACTGCCAGCGGCCGGGCCACCCTGTACTCCTACGTGATCAACCACCGGCCGGCGCCGGGCTTCGAGGGCGACGCGCCGTACGCGATCGCCGTGGTGGAGCTGGACGAGGGGCCGCGGATGATGACCAGCATCGTCGGGGTGCCGGCCACGCCCGAGGCCCTGGAACTGGACATGCCGCTGCAGGTGCGGTTCGAGCAGCGAGGCGACGTGAGCCTGCCCGTGTTCGGACCCTCGGACCCGGTGGAGGCGCGTTGACCGGGGTGATCATCGCGGGGGCGGCCGAGACCGATCGCCTCGGCCGGCTGCCCGGCCACTCCACGCTGCAGTTGCACGTGGAGGGCGCGCTGAACGCGGTGGCCGACGCGGGCCTGTCGCTGCGCGACATCGACGGCATCGCCACGGTCTCCGCGCCGGGGCCGGTCCAGGTGGCGCACGCGCTCGGCATCACGCCGCGCTGGATCGACGGCACCGGCGTCGGCGGCACCTCGTTCCTGCTGCACGTGCGGCACGCGGCCGCGGCCATCCGGGCCGGGTACGCCAGGACGGTGCTGATCACCCACGGGGAATCCGGCCGGTCCCGGGTGGGCGCGTCCAGGTACCGGATGGATGCGTCGTCGCCGGCGGGGCAATTCGAGGTGCCGTACGGGGTGTTCGGCCCGACGACCACGTTCACTATCCCGGTGCTGCGGTACATGAAGGACTTCGGCCTGACGCACGAGCAGCTCGCCTACGTGGCCGTGGCCCAGCGGCGGTGGGCGGCCAAGAACCCGCGCGCGGCCTACCGCGACCCGGTCACCGTCGAGGACGTGCTGGCCTCGCGGATCGTCGCCTACCCGTTCCACCTGCTGGAATGCTGCCTGGTCACCGACGGGGGCGGGGCGCTGGTGGTGACTTCGGCCGAACGGTCCGGGGATTTTCCCAAGCCCGCGGTCTGGGTGCTCGGCACGGGAGAGTCGTCGGAGACGCCGATGATCTCGCAGATGACGGACTTCACCGAGTCCCAGGCGTTCCGGCTGGCCGGGCGTTCCGCGTTCGCCGAGGCGCGGATCGGGGTGGCCGACGTCGACCACCTGATGATCTACGACGCGTTCGCGCACGTGCCCATCTACGGGCTCGAGGCGCTCGGGTTCGTGGGTAAGGGCGAGGCCGGGGCGTTTATCGCGGACGGGAACACCGAGCCGGGCGGGTCGCTGCCGCTGAACACCAACGGCGGCGGGCTGTCCTACACGCATACCGGGATGTACGGCATGTTCGCCATCCAGGAGGGGGTTCGGCAGCTCCGCGGCGAGGCGGCGGCGCAGGTGGGGTCGCCGCAGATCAGCGTGATCCTCGGCAACGGCGGGATGTTCGCCACGGCCGGCGTGCTCGTGCTGGGACGGCAGCCGGGCTGAGTGGCGGGCTCACGGTTCGGAGCTGGGCGGGCAGCCGCAGCTTTCCCTGACGATGAGCGTGGTCGGCAGCCGTTCGGCCCGGCGCGGCAGGGCCGGGTTGGTGATCCGTTCCAGCAGCATGGAACAGGCGCGCGCGCCTAGCAGTCGCATCGGCTGGTGGACCGTGGTCAGCGGCGGCGCGAGCAGGGCACCGAGATGCATGTCGTCAAAGCCGGTGACGGCGACGTCGGCCGGCACCCGGATCCCGGCCGTGTGCAACTCGCGCATCGCCCCGATCGCCATCTGATCATTGCCGCAGATGATGGCGTCGGGCAGTTCGCGGCGCGGCGCGGCGAGTAGCTCACGGACGGCCCGCTGGCCGCTGATCGCGGCGAAGCGTCCCTCGAAGCACCCCAGCAGCCGCACGCCCTGGTACCCGGCCAGCGTTTCGGTGAAGACGGCGCGCCGTTCTCGCGCGTCCGGGGCTTCCGGCGGCCCGGCGATGTAGAACAGCCTGGTCTTGCCGTGCTGCTCGACCAGATGACGGACCACGGCCAGAGTGCCGGCCCGGTTGTCGGCGTCAACGACATCGGCGTGGTGTTCGTCCGGGGAGCCAGCGACCAGCGCGACCGGGATTCGCGCCGCCAGCCGCGCGAGCTGCTCCGAGGGGATGATGCCCTCGGAGATCAGCATCCCGTCCACCTTGGCGGAGATCTTCTGCAGCCACGGAAAGGCCTCGGGCCGGTCGGGGTTGCGCAGGATCGAGATCAGCACCGACCATCCGATCTGGCTCAGCGCGGACTCGACGCCGCGCAGCACCTCCTCCATGAACAGCAGGCCTTCTTGCTCGATGTCGGTGTCCGGGCTGCGGCTCTCGATGGCGACCAGCCCGATAACTTCCTTGCGCTTGCTGACCATGCTCTGCGCGGAGCTGTCGGGAACGTAACCCAGCGCCTCGATGACCTCCAGCACGCGCTGCCGGGTTGACGGGCGGACCCGGTCCTGGCCGTGCACCACCCGCGAGACGGTGGCCGTGGAGACGCCGGCCTGGCGCGCCACGTCGTGGAGCGTGTAGGCCGGGGAACCAGCGGGCCTGGTCAGCGATGCTCTTTCCGCGCTGTCTCACCTGCTCCAAAAGGGACATTGACGGCGAAGCCTGGTCGCCGTCAATCGTCAATCTAAGCGCTTACATCGCCGTTGTCACCTTAATAGCGCCGCAGCAGTGCTGGCGACCTAGCCGGGAGGCTCCGACGGGAACCTGCATCTGCGGGCCGACCGACTGACGAGGTGAAGGGGCCCTTGCCCCCATCTATTGGGGGCAAGGGCCCCTTCACCCAGGACGTCCGCACACGCGGAAGCCGCAACTAACTCACATCTGCCACTCCCGGCACAACAACACCAGCGGGCGGGAGCGCTGAAGCGCGAGGTGTGACGGAGTCATGGTCAGGGCCATCACGCCGCGATTGCCTCCCACCAGGGCGAGTTGGACGGCGTGGTAGAGAGCTGGCCGCCGGGCCGGCCGGATGGCCCGCAGGCGGATCTTGACGGGCCGGGCGGAACCGGGTCGAATGGGAAACAGAATTACTTTCTAGGATTCGTTACGGCGACGAGGGGGCCACCAGGATGTCCGAACGCAAGAGCCCGACGGCGGTTCTCCGGGAAGGCCCCCGCGCGCTGAGCGACGCGCAGGTGCGCGAGATCGAGGACTCCTCGCTCGAACAGGTGCTGAACGTCGACATCGACGATGTCATCGAGTACGTGCACAAGGACCTGCGCTCGCTGCCCGACTTCACCACGCTGTACCGCAAGTACCTCAAGCAGCGGTGGGACGTCTACGACCTCGACTTCAGCCAGGACAAAATCGACTGGCAGGAGAAGATGACCGAGGAGGAACGGCAGTCGTTCATCGCGGTCGCGTCCGGCTTCCACCACGGCGAGCGGCAGGTCGAGATCGAGCTGCCGGTGTTCATGATCGGCGCCAGCGAGGAGGAGAAGCTGCACATCGCCGCGCAGATCGAGGACGAGGCGCGGCACACGGTCTTCTTCGACCGGTTCTACCG
>WNGJ01001140.1_pt1 | contig 25708 bp, 25 predicted proteins | sample 5400611 | NCBI WGS metagenome assembly WNGJ01 (sample SAMN13153375, study PRJNA577476) | soil metagenome | isolation source: 40 cm soil or saprolite under Garry oak tree replicate 1 | place: USA:California | collected 2016-06-15
TCGTCCGCCGAGCGGAGGTCTCCCCCCGACCGCCGCGGCGTGGAGCGCAGGCGCCTCCTGGTCTTGGTCCCGACGGACCGACGCACCGGCGCCGATCGCCGTGGGCGCGGAGAGCGCCGCACCAAGCTCGAGCGCCATCGCGACGAGACGCCGGAGGAGCACATCCGCAACGCGCTCCAGCTCCTCGCCAACGTCGCCGCGTCGGCCACCCTCGACGACGAGCTGCAGCGCGACCTCGACTCCGCGATCTTCCGCCTCCGTTTCGCCGTCGAGCGTCTCGAAGCCGGCGGACGCCCTCCCGAGTCTTGACCCCCGCGTAGCCCGCCCCCGATCTTGACGGGCGCCCTGCCCCTGCCCCCCCCTCAACCGGGAGCAGTTCATGCGAAGGACGATCGTGGGTCTCGCGCTCGCCGGCCTCGGCCTAGCGGGTTGCGGCAAGTCGGCGGCGAAGCAGCGCGAGGAGGTCGTGAATTGCAGCGCGATCAGCCTGGACGCGGCGGGCATCGCGCGCTGCCTCGTCGCCCAGTATCGATGGAAGGAAGCGGCCGCAGGCGTCGCCGGCCGGACGCGGCAACGCGAGCTCGACAGCATCGCGACGTTCCAGCGGGACTCCGTCTGGCGGATTGAAGGGGCCAGGCATCGTCAAGAGCTCACGAAATGTGAGGGTGCTGGTGGAGACGTGGCGCGCTGCCTCCAGGACAACTTCGCCTGGGATCCCGACCGCGCGGCCGCGACCTTCGACTCCGTGTGGCGCGCCGACGCGCCCGGGCACAAGAGCCAGATCCAGGGCTGCGAGCGCCAGCGGAAATCGAGCGTAGGATCCTGCCTCATGCTGTACTACAAGTGGGACCCCAGGCACGCGCTCGCGCTCGACGACTCGATCACGCGGGCCAAGATGAGGGCGCAGAACAGCCGCTAGCGGTTCTCTAGGAGCGCCCGTGCCCGGCGGAACACCGCATGCCACATGGTACGCGTGAGCTTCCCCGTGTTGGTGTTCTGACGGCTCGGGTGGTACGATGCCACGAGGACGGTGCCGTCCGGGAGCCGCGTCTCCGCGTTGTGAGCGAACCGCGGGCGCTCGCGCGGCGGGAGCCGCTCCCACCATCCCGCCGTGTTGAGCCAGGCATCGTGCGCGATGCGGCCCAGCGTCACGACGACGCGCACGCGCTCGAGCAGGCGCAGCTCGGCCGAGAGATAGGGCCTGCAGCGCTCGAGCTCGGTGCGACTCGGCTTGTTGCCGGGAGGCGCGCAGCGCGCCGCAGCGGTGATGTAGCAGTCCCGCAGCTCGAGGCCATCGGTCCGCGAAACGGCGTCCGGCCGGCTCACAAATCCGAAGCGGTGCAACGCCTCGTACAGCCAGTTGCCGCTCGAGTCCCCCGTGAACATCCTGCCGGTGCGGTTCGCGCCGTGCGCCGCGGGCGCCAGGCCCACGATCAAGAGCCGCGCGCCCGGGTCACCGAAGGCGGGGACGGGCCGACCCCAATAGTCCCACTCGGAGAACTCGGGCTTCTTATCCCGTGCTACGCGCCGGCAGTAGGCGCGCAGCCGGGGACAGCGTTCGCACGCGATGACGGCGCCGTTCACCGCCGTGAGCGAGCGAAACGAGTCGCGGCTATGCGTCAATGATGCCTCCACCGCGCCCCCCCCGTCGCCAGCGCGTTAAGGGCCATCTCCGCAACAGATTGCTTACCACCGTCGCCGAGCGTACCCTTAGATTGTCGCCGGATGCGAGAGGAGCCCTCGATGCCGGTGACGGCCACACTGTCCAGGAAGTTCTACGACAAGTTCGGTGATGACATCACCAATGAGCTCGTCGACTGGTTCAATATGGTGGACGCCACGTACCGAACCGAACTGCGAGAGCTCAACGAGCTGAACTTCGGACGGTTCGATGCCAAGCTCGGGGCGCTCGAGAGTCATCTCGAAGCGCGCATGGCGGCGCTCAAGAGTCATCTCGAAGCGCGCATGGCGGCGCTCGAGAGTCGGCTCGAAGCACGCATGGCGGCGTTCGAGGCGCGGCTCATCAAGTGGATGTTCCTCTTCTGGATCGGGCAAGCGGTCACGACCGTCGGGTTGGTGTTCGGGGTGGTGCGGTTGGTCGGTCGCTAGCCCTCGTTCCCTTGCTCGTCGTGTGACTCGTGCGGATAATTCCGACGCGTTGGAGAGGTGGCCGAGTGGCTTAAGGCGGCGGTTTGCTAAACCGTTATAGGGCCTAAAACCTTATCGGGGGTTCGAATCCCCCCCTCTCCGTCAAACGAAGCAGTCAGCTATCAGCCGTCAGCCCTCAGCTAACCCCCGGCCGAAGACTCGTGGCTGACAGCTGATAGCTGAACGCTGACAGCTTCAACACGGATCTCCACCGGTGACGAAATCCACGGCCCGCGTCCGCTTCGCCCCCTCCCCCACGGGCTACCTCCACGTCGGGGGCGCCCGCACCGCCCTCTTCAATTGGCTCTACGCCAGGCACGTGGGCGGCCAGTTCCTGCTGCGTATCGAGGACACCGACAAGGCCCGCTCCAGTGACGAGCACACCAAGGTCATCCTCGACGGCCTCACGTGGCTGGGGCTCGATTGGGACGAGGAGCCCGTCTTCCAGGGCGCGCGAGTCAAGCGCCACCAGGACGTCGCCGACAAGCTGCTCGCCGAAGGCAAGGCCTACCTCGACGAGGGCACCATCCGCCTGCGCGTGCCGGCCGGGGAGATCGCCTGGGACGACGCGGTGCACGACCGCATCACCTTCCAGGGCGAGGACATCAAGGACTTCGTGATCCTGCGCTCCGATCGCTCGCCGCTCTACAACTTCGCCGTGGTCGTGGACGACATCGACACGCGGGTCAGCCACGTGCTCCGCGGCGACGACCACATCTCGAACACGCCGAAGCAGATCGCCGTGTACCGCGCCCTGGGCGCGCCGCTTCCCGTGTTCGGCCACGTCCCGATGATCGCCGGCCCCGACGGCAAGAAGCTCTCCAAGCGGCACGGCGCCACGGCCGTCGGCGACTACCAGCACCTCGGCATCCTCCCCGCCGCGATGCGGAACTTCCTCGCCCTGTTGGGCTGGAGCCCGGGGGGCGACCGCGAGATCATGACGCTGGACGAGATGGTGCGGCTGTTCTCGTTCGAGGGAATTCAGAAGAAGAGCGCCATCTTCGACATGACGAAGCTCGAGTGGATGAACGGCCAGTATCTCTCGGCCAGCTCGGGGGAGGACCTCTATCCCCTCGTGGCCCCCCAGCTCGAGCAGCTCGGCCTGAACGGGAAGCGCGACGCCGTGCTCAAGGCCATCGCGGCGGTGAAGACGCGCTCTCGCACCACGCTGGACGTGGCGCGCCAGGTCGCGGTGCGGCTCGATCCCAAGTACGTCGAGCTGGACGACAAGGCGAAGCGCGAGATCGCGAAGGATCCGGCAGGCCACCGCGCCTCGCTCGAGGCGAGCGTCGCAGCGCTGCGCGACGTCGAGTGGACGCCCGCCGCGCTCGAGCGCCGGCTGCGCGAGCTGGCCGAGCAGCGCGGCGTCGCCGCGGGCAAGGTATTCCAGCCTATCCGCATCGCCCTGACGGGCGGGACCGTCTCGGAGCCGGTCAATGAGTTGCTGTATGTGGTGGGAAGAGAGGCTGCGCTGAAGAGGCTGGAGCAAGCCGTTGCCGGACGCTAAGACGCTAGGTTGTAGGTCCTACAACGCCTATGGCACGACCTTGACGGTGTCCCTCGCCCCCGTTGTATCCCCCCTCGCTCTCCGGTCCGCATCGCGCTCCGCCTGCTTGCGCGCCCGGATCTCGCGCACGTAGCGGCGGAACTCCTGGAGCGTCTCCGTGCGCCGCGCGGCCTGCAGCAGGTCCTGCCGCATGTCTTCCAGCTGGCGGGCGCGCAGCGCCTCGTCGAAGTTTCCCTGCGGCAGCATGTTCCCGAGCATCGCCAGCACCGGCGTCGGGATCTTGAGCCCGGCGATGTAGATCCCGGACGAATCGAGCCCGAACTTCTTCCCCGTCACCTCGGTGGTCCAGTTCGGCAGGCGGCGCTCGCGCTGCTCGAGGTCGATGACCTGGTTCAGCGTATCGACCATCGCCCGCAGCCGGTGCACCGCGACCGAGTCCCTGGGAAGGGTGTCGCGGCGGTAGAGCGCATCGGCCACCTCGAGAGGGAGGGCGGGCCGCGGCCCCGGCCAGAGACGGGCGTCGCCGAGCCGCGGCGCGGGCACGACGCGGGGAGCGGCAGCCGGCAGCCTCGCGACCACCGAGTCGACCTTCCCCAAGGGGGCTGGGGCCGCCTGCGCGGCCGGCGCGGCGACAACCGGCACCGGCCGCCCCAACCCTCCGGTCGGCCCACGACCGGGTTCGGTCCCGCCAAGTGGCGGCAGGTCGGGAAGCCCGGGCGCAGGGGGCGGCGTCAGCTGGATGAACGTCATCCGCGACACCGCCCGCCACGGGATCGTGACCGCGAGGGCGACCAGGACCACGTGGAGCGCGGCACTCGCTATCCAGCCGGCGCGGCCCTTCGGCCGCAGGACCTTACGGAACTGAAACACCCCTCACCTCGATGGCTACTGTCTTTGATACGCGCAAGCGCTGCCGACCGCTAGTCCACGACCCGTGATCCTACCGCCATGCCCTTCTCCGCGAAAAACTCCTCGCACCGCTGTCGCACCTCGTCCCAGCTGCCGATCACCGTGGTCGCGGGCGGCAACCCCTCGAGGATCCGCGCACCGTACGATTTCGTGACGGCGCGGCGGTCCAGCAACAGCACCGCGCCCAGGTCCCCGCGGGTGCGGATCAAGCGACCGAACCCCTGCTTGAGCTTGAGCGCCGCGAGCGGCACGAGGTAGTGGCTGAAGCCGTTCTGCCCGCGCTCCTCCAGCCGCTCGAGCCGCGCCGCCGTGAGGGGCTCGGTCGGCGCCTTGAACGGCAGCTTCGCGAGGATCAGCCCACGCAATGCCCGACCCGGGACATCAACACCCTCCCAGAAGGAATCGGTTCCCAACAGGATCGCCGACCCATACTCGCGGAACCGGCGCAGCAGCTGGTCGCGTTGCCCCTCGCCCTGGACGAGCAAGGGCCACCGTCCCGCGATCCGCCCGCGCACTGCCTCGGCGGTGCGCCGCAGCGCGCCGTGGCTCGTGAACAGCACGAAGATGCCGCCGTCGGACGCGTGCGCGAGATCGAGCAGCACCCGCGCCACGGCGGCGTCGTGGCCCGCCTCGTCGCTCTTGGGATCGGGGAGATCGGTCGGCACGCCGAACAGGCATTGCGCCGGAAAATCGAAGGGGGACGCGAGCAGCTCGCGCACAACGACGCGCGCCGGCGGCAGGTCGAGCCCCAGCCGCTCCTCGAGGAACGCGAAGTCGCCCGCGGCGGCGAGCGTGGCGCTCGTCAGCACCACGGTCCCCACGCGATCGAACAGGTTCTCCTTCAACAGCGGAGCCAAGTCGAGCGGGACCGATGCGAGCGTCAGGTTGGTGACCTTCCTGCCGCGCCGCTCGAGCCAGCGCACGGCGGGCGGTCCGCCGGGCGGCGGCCGGAGCGCCGCCGTGAGCCCTTGAGCGGCGGCGTCGAGGCGGCGGATCACGCCCCGCAGCTCGGCGATGAGCTGCACCGGACGCTCGGAGGGATCCTCGAGGGCGAGACGATCGGCGATCGTCTCGACGCCGTCCCGCAGGCCCGCGAACGCGATCAGCAGGTTCTCGAAGGCCGGCCCAAGGCCCTCGGGCCAGACGGGATCGTCCGCGAAGGCGTCGGTGAGACGCAGCACCGGGCCGTGTGCCGCGGCGGCCTCGAGCCGGCCGCCGAGCAGAGTGAACAGCGTATCCGCCGCCCGGCGGGCGGCTCCCAACGCATCGAACAGGCTCTGGCGCACGAGATCGCGACTCGCGGCGCTCAAGAGGTCCTCCCGTCGGGCGAGCTCGGCCGCGAGCATCGGCAGGAGGCCCCGCCCGTTCCGCTCCAGCCGGGCGAGCAGGCGCTGCACCCCCGCCGCGCTGACGTGCGCGCCGAGGTGCGTCGCGGCGACGTCCTCGAGATGGTGCGCCTCGTCCAGCACCAGGCGGCGGTAGGGCGGGAGCACGGCCGCCTCGAGCCAGTTCTCCGACGCCATACGCACCGCGAGATCGGACGCGAGGAGATGGTGGTTCACGACGACGACATCGGCTTCGGCGGCGCGACGCCGCGCCTGGAACACGAAGCAGCGCTCGAAGTGCGGGCACTTGAGGCGCGTGCACAGGTCCGACTCCGCCGCCACCGAGTCCCACACCTCGGGCGACGGCTCGTCCGCCAGGTCCGCCAGGCTGCCGTCGCTGGTCCGCACGGCCCACGCGCCGAGGGCCTCGAGCTCCGCCGCGCGCGCGTCGTCGAACAGGGAGTCCTGACCCGCGCGCGCCTGGTCCAGTCGCGCGAGGCACAGATAGTTGCGCCACCCCTTGAGCAGCGCGAAGCTCGGCGTGTGGTCCCCGGCGGCGAGGGCTCGGGCGAGCAGCGGCAGGTCCTTCCCCACGAGCTGCTCCTGCAGGTTGATCGTGTTGGTGGACACGACGGTGCGCTCGCCATTCTCCCGCGCCCACAGGAGCGCCGGGAGCAGGTAGGCGAACGACTTGCCGACCCCGGTGCCCGCCTCGAGCAAGGCGACCCCGCCGTCGTTGTAGACGTCGGCCGCGTAGGCCGCCATGTCGCGCTGGCTGGGGCGGTCCTCGAACGCGCCCAGCACGCGGGCGACCGGGCCGCCCTCGGCCAGCAGGCCGGCGACGTCGACGGGATCGAGCCGCGCCATCGCGCGCGCCCGCGGCACCTCGACCACGACGTAGCACGCGGTCACCGCGTTGTCCACGATGGCGAAGCCGACGCCGCCGTCGTGCAGCCGGGCCGCCACGGCGAGGTCGGCGCCGGACGGCTCGAGCACGCCGCTCGGATGATTGTGGAGCAGCAGGTCGCCGCGCTCCGCCACGCCGGGGAGGGCGAGCACGGCATCGACCGTGCCACGCGCCACCACCCGCGCGTCGACGATCCGCCCGTTCGCATCCTGGCGGGCGACGAACGACACCTCGCGCCCCTGGGCGGCGTCGATCTCGGCCCGCAGCAACGCCCGCACGGCCGGCGCCAGGCGCTCGACGCTCACGTCTTCAGCTCGCGCTTCTTTGCCGCGGGGAAGAGGACGTTGTTGAGGATGAGCCGGTACCCCGCCGAGTGGGGATGCAGCGACAGGTCGGTGGCAGGATCGCCGATCTGATGCTGCGCGTCTTCGGGGTCGTGCCCCCCAAAGAACGTCCACGTGCCCTTCCCGAGATCGCCGTGGATGTACTTGACCCACGGCGCCCCGTCTTCATCGCCCAGCACGATGTCGCTCGGCTTCAGGTGATTCCTCATGAACGACGTGGTGAGACCGTAGAAGTCGGGGATCACCTGGCGGTGGTTCTGGGTCAGCATCGTGGGAACGGGATCGATCTTGGCACTGAAGTTGAAGAGCGTGAACGCGCCGAGCGGCTGCCGGCGCGCGGGAGCGTTGACCTGGTGGCCGTCGATATCGGAGAAGCTCGCGATCTGGGGGTTCGGCTCCACGTGCGCGCCGGTGAACGCGAACGCCCGGCTCCAGTCGAGCTTGGCGTCGGCGTCGGGATCGATCGGCGTGCCGTCGGCGAAGCTGGCGGCGATGTCCGCGCGCTCCGCGGCGAGCGCCAGCTCGATCGTCTCGGTCGCCGCGCACATCGCGAACAGAAAGCCCCCGTTCGAGACGTACTGGCGGATGGCCCGCGCTACGCCTTTCTTGAGGTCGGGCACGTCATGGAACCCGAGCCGGCGTGCGGCGTCCGTGTTGAATCGCACCATCTCGGCGAGCCACGGCTCACCGGCGTAGAGGAGATAGAATTTCGAATACTGGCCGGTGAAGTCCTCGTGGTGCAGGTGCAGCCAGTCGTAGCGTGCGAGTGAGCCCCCGAGGACCTCGGGGTCCCATACCCGCTCGAAGGGAATCCCGGCGTACTGCAAGGCCATCGTCACGGCGTCGTCCCAGGGGGGGGCGTTGGGAGGGACGTAGACGGCGACTTTGGGCGCCTTTTCGAGCGGCACGCTATCCGCGTTCGTCGCAGCGATCTCCCCACGGATCGCCGTGAGGTCGCTCGCGCCGACGGGGTCGGCGCGGACGCCCGCGAGGGCGGCGTCGCGGCGGATCGCCTCGCCGTCCGACACGAGGAAGGAGCCGCCGCGGTAATTGAGGAGCCACTCCGCCGAAACGCCGGGCTGGACGGCGCGGTAGGCGACCCCGTAGGCCTTGAGATGGTCGCTCTGCGAGTCGTCCATGGGAATCAAGAGCTGGGCGGTCAGGCGGTCAGGCGGTAGGGCGGTAAGCCAGGGCACGCCGAGCACGTCGGCGACGACCGCCAGACCGCCTGACCGCCCTACCGCCGCCAGGAACGCTCTCCGCTTCACGACTTGGGAATCGCTCCCTTCGCCTGCTCCAGCTCCCGCCGGGCTTGGGGCACCACGGCGCTCTCCGGGAAGGTGAGGATGAGGTGCTCGAGGTGCCGCACGGCGAGCGCGGTCTCTCCTTGGCGGAGCAGCAGGTGGGCCCAGGCGAGCTCCGCTGCGGCCGGCGCCGCCCCCGATCCGCCGATGCGGAGCACTTCGTCGAACAACGCGGCCGCGGTCGCCTCCGCCTTGCCCCCCCCCCCCGTCCGCGCCGCCACCTGACCCGCGAGCAGCAGCAGGTCCCCCCGTCCCTCGTCGGGAGCCAGCTGCGCAGCGGCCTGCTGCAGCTGCGTGAGCGCCGTGCCCGAGTCGCCGCGCTCGAGCGACAAGAGCGCGCTGCCTAGCGCCGGAAACGGATCCCGGACGATCCGCTCGGTGAGGGCGATCATGGCCGTGCGCTCGGTGGCGTCGCGGCGCTCGCCCGCGTAGGGGCCGGCCCTGATAAACAGCGCCCGCGCCTGCCGCACGTCGCCGCGATACAGGGCGATCCAGCCGTGCAGCGCCGTGGCCTCGACACTCGAGTCGTCGGCCAGACTGGAGTCGGCCAAGGCGAGCGCGCCGCGGACCATCCAGGCGCGCGCCAGGGCGAAGCGCAGCGCCGCGCGGTCGTCGCCCGCCAACCGGTCGCCCGCGCTCGTCAGCTGAGCGGCGGCGGAATCGAGCCGATCAGCACGGATGAGCGCGCGAATCAGAGTCGCTTGCGCCAGCTGCTGCGCATCGAACGGCGCCGCCGAATCCGCCGCCACCCGCGCGAGCTGGGTCCGCGCCGCCGCCGGGTCCCCGGCCTCGAGGAACGCCCGTGCCGCGTCGGCGCGGGCGCGCACGGCGATCTCTTCGGGAACGATGTCGGCGAACTTGCTCAGGGCGAGCCCACGTACGCGCCAGGCCGCGGGCGTCCCGCCCCCCGGCCCCGCGGCCAGGTTTGCGAAGTTGCGCAGGGCGTAGGCCGCCGCCGCCGACGAATCGCTCACGCTGGGCTCGAAGGTCGCCCAGGCGCGGAGCGGGTCGCCCCACGCGAGCAGCAGCTGGGCGGCGAGCTGGCGCACTGCCGCGGGCGCGTGGGAGTCGCCCCTCGTCAGGATCCTGACGACGGCGGCGCGACGCTCGCGCGGCGCGTCGCCCAGCTGCGCCGCGGCATTGCCGACCTGGGCAGGCGCCGCCGTCACGGCGAGGGCCCACTCGCGCGCCGCGTCGTCCCAGTCACCGGCGCGCGACCGCAGCTCCGCCAGCTCGATCGCAAACGCACCCGGCTGCCCCAGCGCCTGCCGGCCCGCGAGCAGCACCTCCCGTGCGGCCACCCGCTCCCCGGCGTCCTCCAGCGCGATCGCCCACTCGCGATAGGGACCAGCTTCGTGGGGCCGCGCGCGCGCCCAGCGCAGCGCCACCGCCCGGGCGCTGTCAGGCTCGTTGAGGGCGACGTACACGCGCAGCAGCAACCCCTGCAGGTCCGCGTTGGCCGGCTGGACCTGGGTAGCGCGTTCGACCAGGGGCGGCAGCTCGGCGAGGCGGCCGAGGCGCGGCAGCACCCGCTCGAGCCCGAGCAGCGCAGCGATGTTGGCGGGATCGGCGCGCACGGTGGCGAGGTACAGCGCTGCCGCTTGGTCCGGCCGGCCCATGCGCTCGAGCTCGAAGCCGCGGCCGATTCCCTGGGCGCGGGCCTCTCCCGCCCCCGCGAGGCAGAACGCGAGGGCGCCCGCGACGAGCGCCGCGCTAGCGCTCGGCAGGCGCAGGCGTGGCGGAGCTTGTCGCATTGAGACGTCGGAAATATTCCAGGACGAGGCGCCGCTGGTCGGGGGTCAGGTCTCTCAGCTCGTCCCAGGTGGGGTAGCGGACCCGTGGCCCGGCGCCTGTCGCTCCCGGCGCGAGCGGCGCCGGCAGGTGCACGCTGTCGCCGGCCGCCGCGCGGCTCGTGCGCTCCCTCTGCTCATCGGGTTCGGAGCTCGCGAGGGTGCGTCCCGCGTCGAGCAGGCGGCGGTACAGACGCTCCTGGCGCTGAATCGTTTGGGCATCGAGGCGGCCCGCCTCGAGCTGCCGGGCGAGATCGTGCGCCTCTTGGGCCAGCGCACCGGCCGCCTGGCTCGCGCCTTCGGCGCGCAACCGGTCGAGCTTGTCGGCGAGGGCGCGCTGCGCGGCGGCGAGCGCGCGCAGCTGGGCGAGCACCGCCTCGCCGCCCGCGGCGGCCAACGGCAGCAGGCCCTGCGCCTGCCCGTTCAGCCCGCCTTGCTGGCGCGCCAGCTGGGCGAGCTGCTCCATTGCTTCCGCGAACCCGCTGCCCGACCGCGCGCCCGCCACCGCGCTGCGGCTCTTCGCGAGTGTAAGGGCGATCGCGTTGAGGGCGTCCAGCGATTCGTCGGCGAGCGTGGCCGCGCTTTCCGCGCTGGGATGCGCGTTCTCGAGCTCCTGGCTCGCCGAGCGCATCTGTCGCTGAGCGAATCCGAGGGCGCCCGCGAGCTGCGGGGAGACGAGCGCGTTCCGTCCCGCGGCGGTGCGGATCTGGCGCGCGATCACGTCGGTGCCCTCCTCCACGGAGGCTTGCTGCGCCCGGGTCGCCGCCCCGGCGTCGCCCCTGTGGAGGGCGTCGGCTATCCGGCGCTGGCGCTCGGCGAGGGCCGCGGTCTCCGCGAGCGCGCGGTCGAGCGCGTCGAGCGTCTCGCGGCGCCAGGCTTGCGTGAGCGAGTCGCGACGCGTCCGCAGCTCGTCCGGGATGACGGCGAGCGCCGATTCCGCGGCGGCGCCGGCGCTCGCGGCCACGCCCGCGTCCCGTGCCTCGGCCGCGCCCGCAGCGCGCTGCATGGCGCTGTGCGCGCGTTGGGCGGCGGCGTACGGTGCGGCGAGCGCTGCGGCGGCATCGGCCGGCGCCGTCTGCGCGAGGTCGCTCGCCGCTTGGGCGATGCCCCGCGCCAGCGAATCGGCCCGCACGCCGAGGGCCCGCTCGCGGCCGGCCGCGGCGCTGTCGGGCCGCGGCGCGTCCTGCTGGTTCCACGCCCCCTGCTCGCGCCGCAGGTCCAGGGCATCCGCCGCGAGCGATTGCAGCGCGCCCTCCAGCGCCGCGCGGCGGAACAGCTCGCGGCTCCGTTCCAGCATCTGTCGCAGCTGCTGCTGCACCTCGGCGAGATGCTCGAGCGCCTGGCGGGTCGCATCCGGGTCCAGATTCCCCAACGCCTCCTGCAGCTCCCGCAATTGGCGCTCGAGCTCGGGCGTCAGCGCGCGCTGCAACAGCTGCTCGACCTCTGCGAGGCGCGCCTGGAATGCGGTGTCGGTCAAGCCGGCGAGCCTTGCCGCCTGCGCCACCTGCGCCACCGCCTGCGCGAGCTCGCGGGCGCGCTGCTGCAGCTCGGCCTGCTGTCGCGCGATCGCGGCCGCCCGCGCGCTCGCCTCGAACGGCAGGGCCCCCGGCCCCCCCCCCCTCTCCGACCCGGGCGTGCGCCGACTCACCTCGACCGAATCGCGGGGGCGCTGCTGCGCCAGGTCGCTCGCCCGCTGCGCCAGTCCCGCCGCCGCCGCAGAGAGCGAGTCCACCGCACCCGACACGGCTCGCGCAGCCGCACGGGTACCCGCCCGCAGCTCCTCCAGGCGCGCCAGGCGCAGCGCCAGCTCCCGACTCTCGCCCCGCTGCGGCACCGGTGCGTTGTCCCACGCCTCGACGCGCACACGCAGCGTATCTCCCGGCAACAGCCCGCGCCGCTGGGCATCGAGCTCGCCTTGAATCAGCACGCGATCCCCCGCGTCCCCCCCTCCCTTCCGGACGTCGAGCGCCTGGCGCACCGCTGGAGCGACTCTCCCCGTCTGGCTCACGCGCCAGCTCACGACCTCGACGCGGGTCACGCCGTGATCGTCGCGCACGTCGATCACGAGCGGCTGTCGCAGCGAGAGCGGCAGCGTTGTGTCACGACCGGGCACCGGCACGGCCACCAAGGGCGCGGAATCGGGGACCACGCGGAGGTGTAGCTCGGGGGGCTCTCCCTCCACCGGGCTACCGTCCGCGGTCGAGACGTCGAGCCGCCAGGTGCCGGAAGCGGTGGGCGCGAACCGCCCGCGGAAGCGCGTGCCGCTCACCGCGAGCCGCGCCGGCGCGGCGGTGCCCGCGGGGCGCTCCCAAACCGCCGCGGCCAGCGCCACGCTTGCCGCCCCCGTCGTGACGAGCGCCGTGCCGGCGGGCAACGGAATCGTGTCCGGGCCGGGCGCGAGCTGCTCGTCGGTCCGCTGCAGGTAGGCGGGGAAGCGAGCGGTGACGTCCAGGTCGGCGATGAACGCGGGCAGCGTGACGCTGACCTTGCGCTCCACGCTCTTGCGGGTGCCGCTCGTGGCACGCAGGTAGAGGTCGGCTTGCAGGGGCCCCACGCGGCGCGTCCCTCGGCCCGTCGCGTCCAAGGCGACGGCGGTGGGGCGCCACGGCTCGCCCATCCCGCGGGTCCACAGCGTGGCACGCGTGGCGGCGGGGACGTCGATCGTGACCGTGACGCTGTCGCCGCGGTGCACCGTGACCCGGTCCACCCCGAGGCGCACCGGCGCTCGGGCGTCGGCCAGGGCGCGGAAGGGATGCCAGAACGCCCCGCGCCCGCGTGCCGGCGACGCGGCGAGGAACAGCACGCCGCCCGCCACCGCGGCGAGCACCCCCTGGGCCAGCCGGCGTCGCGTATCCCGCGCCAGCAGCCGATCCACGCGCGTGGCGGCCGCGGCGACGATGCCCGCCGCACGCGCGTCCGCGAGGGCCGCGAGTGCGGCGCTCGTTCCGGTCTCCCCCGCTTCATCGCCGCCGGAGGTGGACACCGGCAGCGCGCCCACGACGCTGCCGTGGCGCGCCTCCGTGACGCGCTCCACCATCCGGCCTACGACGCGGAGCTCCGCGCCACGTCGCGCGCGCCGCCCGGCCCAAAGCGCCCAGCCCACTACCCCCGCGATCACGAGCCACGCGGACGCCACCGCAAGCGCCCGTGGGGCGAGCCACAGCCCGAGCGCGGCGACCGTCCCCACGCCGCCCAGGGCCATCAGCGCGACAGCGCCGGCGCGGGCGCGCGCATGCGGCCGCCCCAGCCTCGAGAGGCCGACCGCCGTGGCCGTCACGGAATGGCGCTCACCGCGTAGGTGAAGAGATTGACGCCCATACGCAGTGCCGCCTCGTGCAGCTCGGGGGGATCATGGTGCACGTCCGGGTCCTCCCATCCGTCGCCCAGGTCCGTCTGATAGGAATAGTACACGACCAGCCGGTCCCCCAAAAAGATGCCGAAGCCCTGCGCGGGCAGCCCATCATGCTCGTGGATCTTGGGCAGGCCCTGCGGGAAGTCGTAAACGACATGGTAAATGGGATGGGTCAACGGCACCTCGACGAGAGGGTGGTCGGGGAAGACGCGCGCGATCTCGCGGCGGAACGATTGGTCCATCCCATAGTCGTCGTCGGCGTGCAGGAACCCGCCCTGCTCGAGGTAGCGGCGCAGGATCTTCACTTGGTCGTCCGAGAAATGGACGTTGCCGTGTCCCCGCATGAACAGGTAGGGAATGTCCCACAGCTCGGGCGTTTCGAGCGTCACCACGCGCTCGCGGTCGGTCACGGCGAGCGCAGTGCGCTGCCGAATGGCGGCGAGGAGGTTGGGGAGGGATGACGGGCCGGCGTACCAGTCGCCGCCGCCGTCGTAATGCAGGCGGCCGATGGTGAGAAGAGCGGCGGTCGGTAAAGCGGCGGTCGGATAATGCGGCGGTCGGGCGGCGAGCGACGCCATGAGTGCCGCGACCCACAGACCGCCTGACCGCCTGACCGCCTGACCGCCCGGTTTCACAGCTCGTTGACCAACCTGTACGCCGTATTTCTCGTGATCCCCGTCTCCGTCGCGATCTGGTCGGCCACGTCCTTGCGCGTCAGCCCTTGGGCGAGCAGGGCGCGGGCCCGCGCTGCGGGATCGGGGGGGGAGCTCCGCTCGGCGCGGGCCGGCCGCCCCGTCCCCGCGATGACGACCGTGACCTCGCCGCGGGGCGGCGCCTCCGCGTAGTAACCCGCGAGCTCCCCGAGGGTGCCGGTGCGGGTCTCTTCGAACACCTTGGTGAGCTCGCGCGCTACGGCCGCGCTGCGCTCCGCGCCGCACGCGTCGGCGAGATCGGCCAGCAGCTCCACGACGCGGGTCGGTGCCTCAAACAGCACGGTAGTCCACTCGCTCCGCGCGATGGTGTCGAGCAGGCGGCGCCGCTCGCCCCCTTTGCGCGGCACGAAGCCGAGGAACAGGTAGCGGTCGGCGGACAGGCCCGAGACGGCGAGGGCGGCCGCCACCGCGGTAGGCCCGGGGACGGTCACGACGGGCACGTCGCGCCCGCGCGCCGCCGCGACGAGGTCGGCGCCGGGATCGCTCACCGCCGGCGTGCCCGCGTCGGTGACGAGCGCGACGTCTTTCCCCGTGCCGAGGAGGTCGAGAATCCGGCGCTGCGCGGCCTCGCTCGAGTGCGCGTGAAAGCTCACCAGCTCGGCGCTCGAGCCGACGTGAGCGAGGAGGATCTTGGTGCGCCGGGTGTCTTCGGCCGCGACGACCGTCACGCGGCAGAGGGTGGCCGCGGCCCGGGGAGAGAGGTCGTCGAGGTTGCCGAGCGGCGTCGCGACGACGTACAGAGTGCCCGCCATGTCACCACGCCACCTGCCACGGCAGCCGGCCGTAAAAACCCGCGGACTGGAGCACGTAGCGGTGCTCCTTCGTTGCTTCCTTGAGGATCTTCGGCGCGGTGCCCGGCATCATGACCTCCACGCCCTCGAGCAGCTGCAGCGACCAGTCGGTGAGCGCGTTGGACAGCTCTTCCGGCTGCACCACGGCGTCGGGGGGCTCGGCGCCACGCGGCACGCTCAACACCGCGAGCACGTGGTGCGTCCCGACGATGCCGGCACACACACGCTGGGCGCGTCGCCGCGCCTCCCCCGGGAACTCCTTCTCTACCTCGTCCACGATCCGCCAGTACAGCTCGCGGTAGGTGTTGATGAGCGCGTCGGGCGCCTGCGCGGGCAGCTCGGAGACGGCCGCAAACGCGATGGCCGAGAGCGATGGCAGCTTCCCGTCGGCGCCGCGGTGGAACTGGCCCTCGAGGAATTTCGCCACCGTCGTGTCCTCGGGCTTGTCGCAGAAGTAGCCGCCGGCGAAGTGGCCGGCATCGAACCGCAGGTACGACACGCGCCCGCTGGAGATCAGCTCGATCACGCCCGTCACCTGCTCCTGCGCCAGCGCCGGGAAGACGGCGTCCGGCTGGTCGGGGTCGAGGAGGCGGGGTTGCGAGGGCGCGGCGCACGACTGGTACATCCAGGCGAGCTGTTCCATCGGCGCCACGCAGTAGGCCAGCTCGCCACGCTCCACTTCGGCCCGCATCCGCTTCAACGCTTCGGTGATGGTAATGACCTGCCGGCCGCTGCTGTGGAGCGTGGCGGCGTTGACCGCCTCCCCCTTGCGGAAGAACAGCAGCAGGCATTCGTCGGGGAGGTAGGCGGTGAGGTAGCCGTCCACACGGCCGTCGCGGTCCCGCTTGGCGAAGCCGAGGACATTGTCCAGGTGGATGAAGGCGAGCCGGGTCCGATGAATGAGCCGATTCACCTGCGGAAACGTGAGCTCCGCCAGGCGAATCGGCGAGTTCATCAGGCGAGCAGTGCTCGCGCGCATGGTCCTCCGAGGAGGAGGCTACAGCAGGTGCTGTTGGATCTTCTCGACGAACACCTGCTTCGGATAGGCGCCCACGAGGGTGTCCACGTGGCGCCCGTCCTTGAAGAATAGAATACTCGGAATCGAGCGAACGTTAAAGCGCATCGCCGTGCGCTGGTTCGCGTCCACGTCCAGCTTGGTCACCTTGACCTTGCCGTCGTACTCCCCGGCGATCTGCTCCATGATGGGCGCCACCATGTGGCACGGGCCGCACCATGTCGCCCAGAAGTCCACAATGGCGAGCCCGTTGTGCTGCTCGACTTCCTGTCCGAAGGTGGCGTCGGTGACCGCCACCGGATGCATCGTTGTTGCCATGACCCCGCACTCCTCCTCGAGCAATCAATTATAATGTTGCGAGCGTATGTCGGACGCACGGGCCCGAGTCGCTCACGTCGGTGTCGCGGTCGAGAGCATCGCGGCCGCGCTGCCGTTTTATCGGGACGTCCTGGGGGTCGCGCCGGAGGCCCCCGAGACGGCCGATGGCGCCACGATCGTCAGCCTGCCCCTGGGCGATGTGCGCGTGGAGCTGCTCGAGCCGCTCGACGCGGACGGCCCCGTCGCGCGATTCCTCGCCCGGCGCGGGCCCGGGATCCATCACATCTGCTACCGAGTCTCCGACCTCGACGGCGCGCTCGCTCGGTGTCGCGCGGCGGGATACCGCCTCGTCGACCCGGCGCCTCGCCGCGGCGCCGGCGGGCGACGCATCGCGTTTCTGCATCCCAAGACCACCGCCGGCATCCTGCTGGAGCTGACGGAGTAGGTAACGCGCCGCCTCAGGGCGAGGTTCCGGGACCCGGCGGACCGCAGCCGACGGCCGGATTGGGGAGGCCCTCCAGATGCACGTCGTACACGAGCCATCTGCCGCTCCCGGTCCGCACGACGTCGATGGGCGTCACGACGTTGCAGCGCGCGCGCTGCAGCTCGACCCGAAAGGTGCGTTGATCGTCGTGGCCGATGACGGGCAGCGGGCCCTCCACGATGCGGAAGCCGGCGTTCGCGAGGTAGATCTGCAGCACGGTGGTTCGCTTGCGCAACACATCCGGCTTCATGTGCTCCGCCGCGGCGCCGTGCTGATCGCCCCACAGGTGGCCGATGCGCTCCACGTCGTTCGCCTTCACGGCGGTGAGGAACTGCTCCACGACCTGGTTCATGGATTGGGGGGTCGTCGCGGCGGGCCGCGAGCCGCAGCTCCAGCCGCCCAGCGCCCCGAGTACGGCCAGTGCCGGCACCAGTCGTCGCATCACCAGCACCACCCACGGGACGAAGTGATCCGAAGGTAAGGGCGCATGCGGCTCTACGTCAACATCGATCACATCGCGACGCTGCGCGAGGCGCGCAAGACGGACGAGCCGGACACCGTGCGCGCGGCGGAGCTGTGCGAGCGCGGCGGCGCCGACGGCATCACCGTGCACCTGCGCGAGGACCGCCGGCACATCCAGGACGCCGACGTCCGCGCCCTGGGGCGCAGCATACGCACGGTCCTGAACCTCGAGCTCGGCGCCCACCCGGCGATCGTGCGCATCGCCTGCCGGGAGCGCCCGCACCAGGCCACCCTCGTCCCCGAGCGACGCCAGGAGATCACTACCGAGGGCGGCCTGGCCTTGCGGCGCGGGGACCGCCGCATCACCGACGCGATCGCGCGCCTCGCGCGCGCGGGCATCCGGGTGAGCCTGTTCATCGATCCCGACCTCGAGGTGATCGAGCGCGGCGCCGCCCTGGGCGTGCCCGCGATCGAGCTGCACACCGGCCGTTACGCTCGCACCTGGCGCAAGAGCGACGCGGCGCTGCGCCAGCTGCGCCGCGCCGCCGCCCACGCCAAGCAGGCCGGCCTCGCGGTGCACGCCGGCCACGGCCTCACCTACCAGAACGTGCAGCCCGTCGCCGCCATCCCCGAGCTCGAGGAGCTGAACATCGGGCACACGATCGTGAGCAATGCGGTTTTCTGGGGATTGGAAGAGGCTGTGCGGCGGATGCGCGGACTGATCGACGCCGCCCGAATGTCTTAAGTTTGGCACCATGACTCCCCCCACACCGCCGCTCGGCATGTCCGATTTCTTCGGCCTCGAGGCCGGGGAGTATCTGGAGCGGCTGGACGCGCTGCTCGGGAAGCCCGAGCCCGATCCCCTCGAGTTCGTGCGGCTGGCCCGCGCGCTGCGGGGCAGCGCGCTCATGGCCAAGCAAGCGGCGATCGCGATGGCGGCGGCGGGACTCGAGGCGGTGGCGCGCGCCATCCGCGATGGGCGGCGCGGCTGGGACGCCGCGACCCGGCAGCTCGCGGTGCGCGCCGTCGACGATCTCAAGGCGTCGCTGCGGCGCGTGGGGAGCTGGACTGAGGCCGACACCGCCAAGGCGGAGGGGCTCGCCGCCGAGCTCGCGCGCCTCGCTGGAGGCCCAAGCACCCGGCCGGCGAGCGCGGCGCCGCGAGGCCTCGACGCCGGGGCCCGTGCCTTCGTGGCGCGAGAAGGAGCGGCCATCGCGAGCGCGCTGGACCGCGCCGCGCAGGCGTTGCGCTTGAACCCGCTGGCGCACGATCCGCTGCAACAGGTGCTGCGCGCGCTGCAGCCGCTGCGCGGCCTCGCCGCACTGGCCGATCTGCCTCCCCTTCCCGACCTCCTCGACGGCATCGAGCGCGCCATCGCCGACCTGGAGCGACCCGGCTCGAAGCCGCCCAGCGGCGTGGGCGAGCTGTTCCAGAGCGCCGCGACGGCGATTGCGCGCGCGGCGCGCGAGGTGGCCGACCTAGGGCGGCCCAATCCCGAGGGGCCTGAGTTCCAGCGGTTCACCGCGCTCGCCGTGCAGGCCATGGACAGCGAGCCCGACGCCGTGCCGATCGCCTCGCTGTATCACGACGACGCGGGGCCCCACGTCGTGCAGCGCGGCGCGGCCGCCGTCGCCCGGCCCCCGGCCCTGGGACGTCTCGAGCTGGTGAGCCACGGCGAGCATTTGCGCCAGGCGGCGGACGCGCTCGAGCGCGCGCCCAGCGCGACCCAGCGCGAGCTGCGGGCGCACACCCTCGCCGCGACGTTCCGGGCGCTGGCGAACGGCGGCGGCGGCGTGCTCGCCGACCGGGTCGCCGTGTTTGCGCAGGTGGCGCGCGAGGTCGTGACCAGCGGGACTGCGGTGCGGGCACCGCAGCCGTTCGCGGACCTGCTGCGGCGGGCGGGCGAGCTGCTGGCGCGCTCGGAGACCGAAGGCGAGGCGACCCTCGCCGGCGCCCTCGACCAGCTCATCGCCGGCCTGCGCGACTTGCTGGGGTCCGGCCCCGCCCCCGCCGCGCGCGCCTCCGGCGCGCGCCCGCTCGTGGCGGATGAGGCTATCCTTGAGTCCGAAGACCTTGGCGGCTCGTGGGCACGCTACCAGCGGTTGGTCGGGGCCGGCATCGGCCCCGCATCGCTCGACGAGCTACTGAGCACACCATCGCGCGACACCAGCCGTCCCCCCTCCCCCTCCCCCGTCGCCGCCGCTGCCCCGCCCCGAGCGACCGCGGCACCGGTCGAGCCATTGGTGGTAGACATCCGCGCGCTGGTGTACCGCGGTGAGCGCGCCCTGGCCCGCGCCCAGGAGCTCCGCGCGCAGGCGCGGCACGCGTCGGGCGATGCGCTCCGCACCCTCGTCGACGAAGTCTGCGATCTCGTTGCCCTCGCCCTCGAGCCCGGCTCCTAACGGACGCGTGGCGTCCCGTTGGGCTTTCTGGCTCGGGCTCGCCGTCACCGTCATCCTGCTCGCGTGGGCCCTGCACGGCGTGGACCCGCACGCCGTGCTCGGGCACCTGCGGAGCGCCGATCCCCTGCTCTTCGGCGCCGCCATCACACTCGCGACCGCGACGTTCCCGCTGCGCGCCGTGCGCTGGCGCCTGATCCTGCGGGACACGGGAACGGGGGAAGCCTTTCCGCTCGGCCCCTTGTGGCACGCCACGGCGGCCGGCTTCATGGCGAACAACCTGCTCCCCGCGCGGGCGGGGGAAGTGGCGCGGGCGTACCTGGCGCGCCGCCAGCTCCCGGTCCGGTTCACGACCGCGCTCGCCTCCATCGGCGTGGAGCGCGTGTTCGACGGCCTCGTCATGGTGGCCCTCCTCGCGATCGCGATCGCGGCGCCGTCGTTCCCCCGTGACGCCGCGGTCGGCGGGGTGCCACTGTCGCGCATCGCCGGCTGGGCGGCCGCCCTGTTCGGCACGGCACTCGGCGTGGCGCTCGTGGTGGTGCACCGCCCCGCCCCGGCGCTCACCCTCCTCGGGCGCGTGCTGCACGCGGTCCTCCCCTCACGCTCCGCCGACCGAGTCACGCAGTTCGCGGAGGGGCTCGTCCAAGGACTCGCCGTCCTCAAGAGCCCCGCACGCTTCGCCGGCGTGGTGGTCTGGTCCATCGTGCTGTGGGTCGTCAACGCCCTGTCGTTCGCCGTGTGCTTTCGAGCGTTCGGGCTGCCGGTCCCCTGGGTGGGCGCGTTTCTGCTCCAGGGGCTGATCGGGTTTGGCGTGGCGCTGCCGTCTTCTCCGGGCTTCTTCGGCCCATTCGAAGCGCTGACCCGCGTCACCCTCGCGCTCTACGGCATCAGCGCCGATCGCGCCGTGAGCTACGCCGTGGCCTACCACATCGGAGGCTTCATCCCCATCACGCTGCTCGGCCTGCACTCGCTGTCGGGTGCCCACCTGCGGCTCGCGGAGCTGCGGCAGGTCCAGCCGGTGGAGGATTAGGTGGGAGCGGACGACGGGGTGCGGGTCGCCGCGCACGCCAAGGTCAACCTGTTCCTGCGCATTCTCGCGCCCGAGCGGGGGCGGGGCGGGTTCCATCAGATCGAGACTGCGTTCGCGCTGCTCGAGCTCGCGGACGAGCTGGTGGTACGCCGCACGGCCGCTGGAGTGACGTTGCACGTGGACGGGCCCATCACCGATCTCGGGCCTCCCGAGGAGAATCTCGCGGTGCGGGCGGCACGCGCTGTGCTCGAGGGGACGGGCTCCAAGTTCGGCGTGGCGATCACCCTGACCAAGCGCATCCCGCCGCGCGCCGGCTTGGGCGGCGGCTCGAGCGACGGCGCGGCGGCGCTGCACGCAGTCAACGCGCTGGCGGGGGGGGCTGTCCCGAGCGCCGAGCTGCTGCAGTTCGCCGCCCGTCTCGGCGCGGACGTCCCGTTCTTCGCGAGCGGCGCCCCGCTCGCGCTCGCCTGGGGCCGCGGGGAGCGCCTGTTTCGGCTCGCCCCGCTGCCCCCGGCGCCGGCGCTCATCGCGGTCCCCACGACCGGCATCGCGACCTCCGACGCCTACCGCTGGTGGGACGAGGGAAACTCCAGTCCGGCGGCGCGCGGCGCCGTGGCGCTCGACGCCCCCGCGCTCGCGGCCTGGGGGAGCGTCGGGCGGCTGGGCGGCAACGACTTCGAGACCGTGGTGTTCAGCAAGCATCCGAGCTTGCGCGCGGTGTTCGAGCGGCTCGCGGCGACTCACCCCTATTGGGTGCGCCTGTGTGGCTCAGGCAGCGCCGTCGCCGCCGCGTACGCGAGCGAACAGCTGCGCGACGAAGCGGCGATGATGCTCGAGGGGAAAGAACAGCGCCTGATCAAGACGACGACGCGGGCGGTTGCCGCCCCCCCGCCCGCGAGGGATATTGCGTGACATGGCGACCCGTCGAACCGGAGGGTCCGCTGTGCTTAGCGCCGCATTGGCCCTGGCGACGACCGTCGACGGACGCGCACAGGCTACACCCACGAGACCTTTCGTCGAGTTCGCTTGGGGCAGTCTCAACCAGGGCGACCCCTTCCACCCAAACATGAGCTTCCGTGCCGCGGCGGGGGTGAACGTCGGCGCGCGAAACCGGATGCAGGGTGAGTACACGCGTCAGAGCGCAAACCGCAACCAGGGCACGGACCTGGGGACGTATGCGTTCAAGTTCGTCGGGGTCGCGTGGGAGCACGCATTTCAGGACGCGTTCGAGAGCGACCCACCGAAGACGCAGCGCTATCTCGTGCGCATCGCCACCGGGATCCTGGTGCGCGGCAGCTTCGCATACGCCGTACCGTATACCGACCTCAAGAACGCGGGCTTTGTCGACGCCGGCATGATCGTGCGATATCCGTTCAGCGACCACGTTGCGGCCGTGGGGAGCATCGAGGACGCCATCGCCTTCCTGCCGCGCCAGACCGTGGCGAGCTACTGCAACACCATTATCGACGGCTACACACCGAGATCGTGTTATTCAGCGGGGGGCCCGAACGTCTTCGAGGTCGACACGGGCGGCGCGGCGCAGCACAATTTTGGGGTCTTCATGGCCCTAGAGTTGCGACCCTAGAAGGGGGAGCTCGCATGCCTGAGGAGCTCGTGGGAACTGTCGTTCACTACTTCAAGGGACCGAGCGTCGCCGTGGTGCGGCTCACCGGTGGCCCGCTCGCCATCGGCGACAGCGTGCGATTCCACGGCCACACGACCGACTTCACGGAGCAGGTCGGCTCCATGGAAGTGAACCACCAGAAGGTCGAGCGGGCGAATCCGGGCGATGAAGTCGCGATTCAGGTCACCGACCGGACCCGGCCGCACGACCAGGTGCTCAAAGTCTCGTAGCTAGGACGGCAGATTCACGCTACAGGCTTTAGGGTTGCTTGTGTACCAAGCCCCGGTCGCCGCATCGATGATGACCGGAATGAGGCCGCCGATCACATCGAGGACCACCCACCCCACGCCCACGGAGCGCGCGATCGTGCACGACGCTTCCTTGTACCCAGCCTTGCGGAAGGTGATGACGTGATCCTGGCGGTGGTTCAGCTCGTAAGTCATCGGGGTTTGCCCCACGCGGTGGCCATCCACAAAAACCTCGGCGCCGGGCGGATCCGAGTTCATCGGGGCATTAGTGGTCTTGGACGCAAACAGGATCGCGCAGCCCGATCCAGCGAGCGACGCGAACGCGAGCAGTGCCACGGTTCTCGAGGTCATGAGCGACCCCCTGTGTTGAGATCGATTGGGGCTTCTAGCATAGTGGCAGCCGCCTGATCTCGCTAGAGTAGGGGACCTCCAGATGCAATGTGCGCACTGCGCTTCGCCCGTACCCGATGACGCCAGGTTCTGTCATACCTGCGGGTCCGCCGTCTCCGGCCCCGAGGGCGCGACAGCCACGATGAACTCCTCCGAGTTGCAGCAGATGGAAGGTTTGCTGCGGGCCGATACGACGGCGGAGTTCACAATCGAGCGGCTGCTCGGCAGGGGCGGCATGGCCGTCGTGTACCTGGCCAAGGAGACCCATCTGGATCGCAAGGTCGCGATCAAGGTCCTGCCTCCGGAGCTCACGTTCGGGCAAGGCGTGGAGCGCTTCAAGCGGGAGGCGAAGACCGCCGCCGCCCTGGACCACCCGCACATCATTCCGATTTATCGCATCGCCTCCGGAAACAAGATCTTCTGGTACGCCATGAAGTACCTGGAGGGGCAGTCGCTGGAGGAGTTGCTCAAGGAACGCCGGCGCCTGCCGCTCGACGAGACGATCGCCATCCTGGACCAGGTCGCGAAGGCGCTCGACCACGCGCACAAGCGTCATGTCATCCACCGTGACGTGAAGCCTGCCAACGTCATGCTGGACGCGGAGCGACGCGTCGTCGTGACGGACTTCGGGATCGCGAAGGCGCTGACCGCGGTCGGGCTCACCGCCTCCGGATCGGTGGTCGGGACGCCGTACTACATGTCCCCCGAGCAGGGGATGGGCGGGCAGCTCAGCGGGGCATCCGACCAGTACTCGGTGGGCGTGATGGCCTATCGGATGCTGTCGGGCCGTGTGCTGTTCGACGGGGACTCGCCCATCGAGATCCTGCACAAGCACTGCATGGAGCCACCGCCCTCGCTGGAGACGGTCGGGGTGGGGCTGCCGCCGCACGTGTACCAGGCCGTTGATCGGGCGCTCGCGAAGAAACCCGAGCAGCGCTTCCGCTCCGTCGGTGCCTTCGTGGAGGCGTTGCGGCACCCGGCTCCCGACGCCACGTTGCCGAGCCTCGGTGCCGCACGGATGCCCGCCCCTGCCCCCGCGGCCCCCACAGGCCGGCGGACCAAGCTGGTGGTCGCGATCGCAGCTGCGGCCGGCGTGGCAGTCATGGCGGCCGTCTGGGCACGGGCAGGCAAGCGTGGCGCGGCTGCGCCGAGTGTCGACACCACTCGCACGGCCCCTGCGAGCCCGGCCATCGCGGTGACTCCACCTCCAACCCCGGCGCGGCCCAAGCCTCCGCCGCCTCCACACCCGGTGACCCAATCCTCGCCCCCGCCGGCGGCGCCCGTCCAGCCGCCCGTCCAGCCGGTCGCGAGCGCCCTCCACGGCCGCGGCGTCGTCACCATGGTCGTCAACCCGGACGCCGACGTGTTCATCGACGAGGTCTACATCGGGTCCGCCCACATGCGATCCGACACGCTGCGGCCGGGTCCCCATCTCGTGCGCCTGGAGCGGGAGGGATTCCGGGCGGTCGATACGACGGTGACGGTGGTCGCCGACCAGGTCGTACACGTCGAGTTCCGGCTCACCAAGCGGTAAGAGGGGCAACGTCATGAACGAAGAAGCTTTCAATCTCTCCGTGCGCTCGTTCCTCAAGCAGTTCGGTGTGAGCGCGCAACGCGAGATCGAGCGAAGTGTGCGTGCCGCCGTGAGCGGGGGAAAGCTCAAGGGCAGCGAGACGCTCAAGGCGCGGGCGCGGCTCGAGATCCAGGGGCTGCCGACGGATCTCGTGATCGAGCACGACATCAAACTGGCGTAGGGGGTGGGCCTAGCGCGGGCCGGAATAGTTTGACAATCGGACCCCACGGGGATATCCTGCGGATGACGTCAGTCGTGTTCAAGAGTGCAATACGTTGCGTGCACGAGGAGGAAGTCCTATGAGGTCCAGTGTCCTATCCCTCGTCGCCGTGGTCCTCGGGCTCAGTGCCTGTCACGGCCCCAGCGGTCCTCCCACCTGTATCGAGGACATGCCGGGCATGATCATGTGCCCGCAGATCAACCTTGCTCCGGCCCAAGCGCCCGCGGCGAACGCCCTGCGCGCGGTTCCGCAAAGGGACGTAGCGCCCCTGCGTCGTTGACGGAGGCGCGGCGCCGCACTCTTCCTTGAGAGCGCTGGACCGCGCCTTCAGGGGTTGCGGGTTCGATTCCCGTCGACCCCTGGAGGGCGAGAGCAGCTAGCCCCTTCTTGCCATGCGGGTTCGGAGCCGAAGGTGGCGCCGGCGCGGGGAGCGCCGGCGACAGAGGCTCGGCCGTCACTTCGATTGGTGGCTCCTCGTCCAGTAAGCGTTGCCTCTCGTTCAAGCGGAGCACGATCACGTGCTGCTGTGGCACCGGTGGACGCGGGCGCCGAAGCGTGCCGGACTCGATGGACGCTGTGTGGCTGGCAGACGCGGGAGATCCTCAAGCGCTATTGCATCAGAGACGAGTCCGCATAGGCACAAGCCGTTGCCAAACGGCAAACGCAGAGCCTTCCACGGAGTCCTCGCCCTCTCTAAGTTGAGGGCCGGCAAGCTCGCTGGCCCCTCGTCCAATGGCAGGACACCGGACTTTGGATCCGGGAATGGTGGTTCGAGCCCACCGGGGCCAATCCCAGGCGCAAAAGCCGAGGAGGCGGAATCATGCGCCGGATCGCTGCTACGTTGATCGTCATCTT
>WNGJ01001316.1_pt1 | contig 25687 bp, 32 predicted proteins | sample 5400611 | NCBI WGS metagenome assembly WNGJ01 (sample SAMN13153375, study PRJNA577476) | soil metagenome | isolation source: 40 cm soil or saprolite under Garry oak tree replicate 1 | place: USA:California | collected 2016-06-15
CCGACGAACGCAACGATCTTCCTGCGCATGGAGCGCCTCCTGGCGCCGAATCTACTCGACGGTAACGGTCTTCGCCAGGTTCCGGGGCTGGTCGACGTTGAGGTCCCGGAGGCGCGCGATCCGGTACGCCAGAAGCTGCAGCGGCAGGACGGCAAGCGCCGCCTGTAGGAACGGATGCGTGCGCGGGACGAAGATGACGTCGTCCGCGTGGTGCTGGATGTCCTCGTTCCCGTCGGTCGCGATCGCGATCACCTGGGCGCCACGGGCCCGGGTCTCCTGGATGTTCGAGACGACCTTCTCGTAGACGTGCGAGTCGGTCGCGATGCAGACGACCGGCGTCTCCTCGTCTAGGAGCGCGATCGGCCCGTGCTTCATCTCGCCGGCGGAGTAGGCCTCGGTCGGGATGTAGGAGATCTCCTTCAGCTTCAACGCTCCCTCGAGGCACACGGGCAGGCCGATGTGGCGGCCGAGGTAGAGGAAGAACGGCTTGTCGTAATGACGCTGGGCAATTTCTTCGATCGGATGGTCGCCGTCCAGGAACGCCGTGATCTTGTCCGGGAGGTCGTGCACTTCGTCGAGCAGCGACTCGATCTCGTCGTCCGGAAGCGACTTGCGAACCTGGGCCAGCTTCAAGGCGACGAGGTACAGGAGCGCGACCTGAGCGGTAAAGGTCTTCGAGGCGGCGACTCCCACCTCGAGCCCCGCGCGCGTGTAGAGCACCGAGTCGGCCTCGCGTGTGATCTGCGAGCCCATCATGTTCGTGATCGCAAGCGTGTGCGCGCCGCGCTCCCGCGCCAGGCGCACCGCGGCGATCGTGTCGGCGCTCTCGCCCGACTGCGAGATCGCGATCACGAGCGTGTCCTTCGAGAGCACCGGATTCCGGTAGCGCCACTCGCTGGCGATGTCGGGCTCGACCGGAAGGCGGGCCCATTCTTCGATCACGTAGCGCCCGACGACACCCGCGTGGTATGCCGTCCCGCAGCCCAGCACGACGACGCGGCGGAGGTTGCGCAGGTTCTCGTCCGAGAGGCCCAGTCCCTCGAGCTCGAGCCGGCCGTGGCGCACGCGCTCGCCGATCGTCTCTTTGACCGCGTCCGGCTGCTCGTAGATCTCCTTGAGCATGAACGTCTCGTAGCCCTGCTTCTCGGCGCCCTCGTCGTCCCAGTCGACCTCGATCTCCTCGCGATCGTCGACGGCCCCGTTCTCGACGCTGAGGAAGCGGGCACCCTCGGGTGTGATCGCGACGATCTCGCCGTCCTCGATGAACTGGACGCGGCGCGTCTCGCTCAGGAAGGCAGCGATCGCCGACGCGAGGTAGGTCTCGCCCTCCCCCAGCCCGACGACAAGTGGGCACTGGAGCCGCGCGCCGACGAGCAGGCCCGGGTGGTCGTGATGGATGACGACGAAGGCGAAGTGCCCCTCGAGCTCGCGGTAAGCCGAGCGCACGGCTTCCACGAGGTCACCTTCGTAGTGGCGCTCGATCAGATGCGTGACGACTTCCGCGTCCGTCTCGGAGCTGAAAGTGTGGCCATCGGCCTCGAGCGAGCTCTTCAGCTCGCGAAAGTTCTCCACGATCCCGTTCAGCGCGATCGCGAGCACGCCGTCCTCACAGCCGGTGAGCGGGTGTGCGTTCTCCTCGCAAACCCGGCCGTGGGTCGCCCAGCGCGTATGTCCGAGCCCGGTGGTCGCAACCGACCCGTTCGGCCCGGCCGCCTGCTTCAGGTTCGCGAGGTTGCCGACGGCGCGAACGTAGTCGAGGCCATCGTCTTCGAGGAGTGCGATTCCGGCTGAGTCGTAGCCGCGGTACTCGAGTCGCTCGAGACCGTGGAGAAGAAGCTCTTTGCTGGCCCGACGTCCGACGTATCCGATGATGCCGCACACCCTGAAGCTCCTTTCCTCCGCCCCGCACTCCCGGGTGAAACAACCTCTCCCGATTTCCGAACTCGACCTCTCAAAGCGCAAAAGCCCGGCTGTTCTCCCCAGCCCTGCGTCGGGATGGGTCAGCCGAGCTCTCGAGCTACGAGAGCCGTGATCTTAGCACACAATTTCTCCGCTTCTACAACGGTTTCGGCCTCTGCGAGGATGCGGATCACGGGCTCTGTGCCTGACGGGCGGACGAGAATTCGCCCTCCGTTCGCGAGCTCGGCGTTCAGTCGCTCGATCTCTGCGAAAACCGCTTCGGGCAACTCGTGGTCGCCGAGATGCACGTTCTCCTTCACCTGGGGGTACCGCGGCATCACGGCGGCGGCCTCGGCGAGGGTGCGGCCGCCGAGCGCGCCGCAGAGAAGAAGCGCAGCCGCAAGGCCGTCGCCTGTGACGTGGTCGCGCAGGTAGATGATGTGGCCCGACTGCTCGCCGCCGAGCACCCCGGCGTTCTCGCGCAGCGCCTCGAGCACGTAGCGGTCGCCCACGTCGGTCGTGACGACGCGGATCCCCTGTTCCGCGGCAAAGCGGTGGAAGCCAAGGTTCGTCATCACCGTGACCGCGACGAGGTCGACGCCGAGCGCAGGCGCGAGGATCGCGAGGATCTGGTCGCCGTCGACGGCGCGTCCGTCCCCGTCGACGGCGAGCATCCGGTCGCCGTCCCCGTCGAAGGCGACGCCAAGGTCGGCCCGCTCCTCGACGACCTTGCGCTCTAGTGCACGAAGATCGGTGGCGCCGTAGCCGACGTTGATGTTCGTCCCGTCCGGCTCGGCTCCGATCGCGGTGACCTGGGCACCGAGTTGCTCGAACGCCTTCGGAGCGATCCCCGAGTAGGCGCCGTTCGCGCAGTCGACGACGACGCTCAGGCCCGAGAGGTCCGAGCCGAACCGCTCGACGATGTGCTCCAGATAGCTGTCGGTGGCGACGCCGACGTGGTCGACCTGTCCGGCCTCGGGCGCAGGGTCCGCGTCCAGGAGCGCTTCGATCTCTTCCTCCACCTCGTCGGTCAGCTTCCGGCCGTCGCCGTCGAAGAACTTGACGCCGTTGTACTCCGGCGGGTTGTGCGAGGCGGAGATGACGACACCGAGGTCGAGCGCGAGCAGCGCGACCGCGGGCGTCGGAAGCACGCCGGCGAGCACCGCGTTCCCACCCGCCGAGACGATGCCGCGGCCGAAAGCCTCCTCGAGCTCCGGGCCCGAGCCTCGCGTGTCGCGACCGACGAAGACCCGGCCGCGGTTCGACCAGAGCGTGGCTGCGCGGCCGAGCCGCTCGACGAGCTCAGGGGTCAGGTCCTCGCCGACGATTCCCCGGACACCGTCGGTGCCGAAGTAGTGCCTAGCCACAGGTCCGCCCGCCCATCGGAGCGGATCTTCGCGGAGAATGCGAACGAGAGCGATGACAAGAGTCACGTGCCTGTTCTTGATGCTCGCCGTGACGTGCGTGGGCTGCGGTCGCAACTCGCCCGCGAGCACTCGATCCCCGCGACATCGGGCCCAGGCGACGGTCTACTTCCTGATCGACCACGGCCTGGCGGCGATCGGCGTCCGGCGCCGCATGCACGGGACAGATCTCGCCAAAGGCGCTCTGCGGCTCCTGCTCGAGGGACCGACGGCAACCGAGCGGAAGTACGGCGTCAGCTCGGCGATCCCCGACCACGTCACGATCAGATCCTTCTCCGTCGCGCCGACCCTGACACCGGTCATAGGCTCGGCGTTCGTCGACCTTGCCGGACTGCCGGCGCCCGGCCGCGCGGGGCCGGTTCGCCTGACGCGGATCGGTACCCAGATCGCTCGGAGCCTGATCGGCGTCTCCGGGATCACGCGGATCTGGATTCGCTCCAACGGACGGCCGTGGGGCTTTCTCAGTGTGCATGGCTCGGTCTTGCGGAAACCGTGGGACTACCCGCTGCTCGTCAGTCTGGGGACGGTCTGCGGAGCAAAGTGGCACACGGAAGCCGTCTCCGGAGACTGCTTCAGTCCGCTGCCCTGACTAACGCTTGGAGAACTGCGGGGCCTTGCGAGCCTTGTGCAGGCCGGCCTTTTTCCGCTCGACGATGCGGGCGTCCCTGGTGAGGAAACCTTCGCGCTTCAGCGGGACGCGGAGGTTCGGATCGGCCTCGACGAGCGCGCGGGCGATCCCGTGCCGAACTGCGCCCGCCTGTCCCGTCGGGCCGCCGCCGTGGACACGCACGCGAATGTTGAACTGGCCCTCCACCTCGGCCACCTGGAGTGGAGCGAGCGCCAGCTTTCGGTGGACGACCCGCGGGAAGTACTCCTCGATCGTGCGCCCGTTGAACCAAGTCGTCCCGTCGCCTGGGCGGAGGATCACGCGGGCGACGGAGGTCTTCCGCTTGCCCGTGCCGCGGTACTGAGCCTGTTCCGCCATCAGGTCGTCAGCTCCAGCTCTTTCGGTGCCTGGGCCTCATGCGGATGCTCGGGCCCCACGTAGATCTTCAGCTTCCTGATCTGCGCGCGGGCGAGGCGGTTGCGCGGGAGCATGCCCTTGACCGCCTTCCGCAGCACCTCGGTGGGGCGCCGGTCGAGTTGCTCGCGGAGTGTCCGCCGCCGCAGGCCACCGGGATAGCCGGAGTGGCGGTAGTAGATCTTGTCGTCCAGCTTCTTGCCGGTGACCGCGATCTTCTCCGCGTTCACGACGACGACGAAGTCGCCGGTGTCGACGTGGGGGGTGTACTCGGCCTTGCCCTTGCCGCGCAGCGTGTCGGCGATCTGCGTGGCGAGACGGCCCAGGGTTTTCCCCTCGGCGTCGACGACGAACCAGCGTCGCTCGACTTCGTGCGGCTTTGCAGTCCAGGTCTTCATGGCAGAAAAAGCGGCGGAGCTATGTCCGCCGAGGCGCGATTGTAGCAACGGCCCCGTCGCGGCGAAGGAGGCGAGCCAAGGGAAGCAGCACCAGTACCGTCGCCCCGATCGAGAGAGCCGCGACTCCCAGAGTGTCGAGGGCAAGGCCGCCGAGGAGCGCGAGGCCCGCTCCGGTCAGTGCGGAGATCTGGTCGTTGAAGCCGAGCAGCTTCCCGCGCTCGGCCGGCAAGGCCCGGTCGGCGAGCTGAGCCGTCGCCGCGACGAAGGAGAGGCTCCAGCCGAGGCCGAGGAAAAAGAGGAGCGCCCCTGTGTCCAGCACGCTCGTTAGCCACGCGAGGCCGATGCACGAGCAGCCCATCACGACGAGGCCTATCCACAGCGACCTCGTGCGTCCCAGTTGGTCGACTAGCGGGCCGATCACGAGCACGAGCGCGTACATGCCGAGGACGTGCGCGCCGATGATCGGAAAGACGTCGCTCTGTGCGTGGTGGTGGTGCTCGACGACGACGTAGCCCGTCAGGTTCATCACCGAGACCATCACGCTGAAGCTCGCGAGCGAAGCGAGGAGCGCCGGGACGACGCCGGGACGCCGGAGGATCTCGCCGAGCGATGCGCTCGGCGCCTGGGTCGCGGCGCGATCGTGGCTCCCGATCGCCTCGGCGATCTCCTTCGGGTCGGGCCGGACGAACACTGCGATCGCGGCGGCGACGAGCGCCAGCCCGCCGGCTGCGAGCCACGGCAGCGTCAGCGCGTGCACGTGCAGGTGCTTGCCCGCGAAGAGCGGGCTGAAGACCGCCGGGCCGAGGATCCCGCCGAAGACCGCGCCGAAGAGGACGTACGCGATTCCCCGAGCGCGGCGTTCGGGCGGGTACATGTCCCCGGCAGCGGTCCGGATCAGGAGCGCCACTCCGCCCGCGGCGCCGGTCAAAGCCATCCCCGAGATCACGGCGATGGTGGAATCCGTCCGCGTCGCGACGGCAACGAGGGAGCAGCCGAGTGCGGCGACGAGGAACCCGCAGACGATCACAGGGCGGCGGCCGAACCGATCCATTGCGCTGCCCGCGGGCAGCGCAGCAAGCCCGGACGAGGCGAGGAAGATCGCCGGCCCGAGCCCGAGCAGTCCGCGGACGCCCGTGATCAGGACGAACGTGAGCGAGTTCACGGCTGCGGCGAGCTGGAACAGGCATGAGTTCACCGCGACCGCGGCCGAGAGCAGAATCGTGTTCCGGCGGACGTTCAGCTCAGGCATTGCAGAAGCGTCGCACGGAAGGCGGCGGCTCCGCCGTGGGACGGATGGCGAACGTACGGTGCGCCAAGCGCGGCCTCGGCGAGTCGGCCGCAGGCCAGTACGCGACGTCCTCGCGCCAGCGCGCGGGCGAAGGGCAGTCCGGCTTCGATCTCGGTCCGCGTGGGTCGCCGGTTCGTCGTCGCTGTACCGGGATGCGTGGGGACGACGTTCCAGCAGAGGACGTCCTCCTCGAGCCGGAGCTCCTCGAGGGCGGCACGGACGATCGTCGCGGTCGCCTCGGCCGGGCCGGCGCCGGTCAGCTGCCGTTCGGATGTGAAGGGGATCCCGGAGACACGGGCGCCGCGGTAGCCGGCGGCCTCGCCGACGAGCAAGATCGGCGCGTCGCTCCGCTCGTCCAGATAGCGCGTCAGCCGTTCACAGAGATGCGGCGCTTTGGCGTACTGGTTGTAGGTCCCGCCAATCCGAGCGGCGGCGAGCCGATCTACCAGCGCTCCCAGTGGACACTCTCCTCCAGTAGGCGGCGGCGCTGCGACATCCGGCTGGACTTCGCGGCCCACTCGCTATCGTCGGCGGGCCGCCCGACGGTGATGCAGCAAGCGATCTCGACGTCGTCCGGCAACTCGAGCTCCTGACGGAAGGCGGAGAGGTCCTCGACAGGGAGGCCGAAGAGCCCGGCGGCGTAGCCCTCGTCGATCGCGCCGAGCAGGATCAGCATCGCGGCCGCTCCGGCGTCGAAGTACCAGAACGGGATTGGCCACTCCACCTCGGTGCCGCCGGTGAGCGCCAGCTTGTCGGACTCGCGGTAACGGTCGTGGTAGTCGTCCTCGCGCAGGCAGACGACGATCAGTACTGGCGCAACGCCGACCCACGACTCCTCACCGATGAGCTCGGCGAGCCGCCGTCTCTGCTCCTCCTCGGTGACGACGACGAGGCGCTGCCCCTGGCTGAAGCCCGCGCTGGGCGCTCGGCGGACGCTGGCCACGATTCGCTCGATCGCCTCACGCGGCATCGCCTCCGCCTCGTACGCTCGGACCATTCGACGGCGGCGCAGGATGTCGCGCAGCTCCACCGCACGAGCGTAATTGGTAGCGTCGCGCGCCGTGAAGCTCGAGCGGCTGAGCGAGGACTGGAACGAGCTCGCCGAGGAAGACGCGCTCTGGGCGGTGCTGGCGGAGCCGGGGAAGCAGGGCAGGCGCTGGAACGTCGAGGAGTTCCTCGCGACGGGCGAGAACGAGGTGGCGGGCGTGCTTGCGACGGCCGAGCGACTCGGCCTGCCTAAGGAGCAGGGACGAGCGCTCGACTTCGGCTGCGGTGTCGGCCGGCTGACGCGCGCGCTTTCGTCGCGCTTCGACGAGTGCGTCGGCGTCGACATCTCGTCGGAGATGGTCGTGCGCGCGCGTGAGTTGAACCGTGACCGGCCGAACACGACGTTCGTCGTCAACGTCGCGCCCGACCTGTCGCGGTTCGACGAGGCGAGCTTCGACTTCGTCTACTCGAGCAAGGTGCTCCAGCACATGCCGAGCAGCAAGCTGGCGTCGGAGTACGTCGTCGAGTTCGTGCGCGTCACCAAGCCGGGCGGCCTGGTCGTCTTCCAGCTCTGGACGCACATCCCGTGGCGGAACCGTCTCCAGCCGCGGCGCCGCGCGTACGGGCTTTTGCGAGCGCTCCGCTTCCCCCAACGGATCCTGAACCGATTCGGCCTGACTCCGATGGGTCGAGGCATCTCTGTGCCCGAGGCGACGATCCGCAAGGTGATCGAAGACAGCGGCGGCCGGGTCATTCACACCGAGCCCGACGGCGAGTGGGGCCTGCGCTACTTCGCGGCGAAAGCCGCCGTGTCAGAGCTCTGAGGCCGTCGAGCCCTACTACTCCCACTCGATGGTGGAAGGCGGCTTCGAACTGATGTCGAGCGCGACGCGGTTCACGGCCGGGATCTCGTTGATGATCCGGCTCGAGATCGTCTCCAGCAGATCGTAGGGCAGGCGCGCCCAGTCGGCGGTCATCGCGTCTTCCGACGTGACCGCACGGATCACGATCGGGTAGGCGTAGGTGCGCTCGTCGCCCTGCACGCCGACCGAGCGAATCGCCGGGAGCACCGCGAACGACTGCCACAACTCACGGTAGAGCCCGGCGCGGCGGATCTCGTCCTGGAGGATCGAGTCGGCCTCGCGCAGGATCTCGAGCCGCTCCGCGGTTACCTCTCCGATGATCCGGATCGCAAGACCCGGGCCCGGGAAGGGCTGGCGCCAGACCATCCGCTCGGGCAGGCCGAGCTCCTCGCCGACGCGCCGCACCTCGTCCTTGAAGAGCAGGCGCAGCGGCTCGACGAGCTCCATCTCCATCTCCTCGGGCAGGCCTCCGACGTTGTGGTGCGACTTGATCTTCGCGGCCACGCCGGCGGTGCCGCCCGACTCGATCACGTCCGAGTAGAGCGTGCCCTGGACCAGGTGGCGGATCTTGCCGAGCTTGTTCGACTCCTCTTCGAAGACGCGGATGAACTCCTCGCCGACCGCCTTGCGCTTCTCCTCGGGGTCGGAGACGCCTTCGAGCCGCGCCAGGAAGCGCTCCTGAGCCTGCACATGGACGAGCGGCACCTGGAAATGGCCCTGGAAGGTCTCGACCACCTGCGGCGCCTCGTCCTTGCGCAAGAAACCGTGGTCGACAAAGACGCAGGTGAGCTGCTCGCCGATCGCCTTGTGCACGAGGAGCGCCGCGACGGCGGAGTCGACACCGCCCGAGAGCGCGCAGAGAACGCGGTCCGAACCGACCTGCGCACGAATGCGCTCGACCTGCTCCTCGATCACGGCGGCCGGCGTCCAGATCGGCGGCGCACCTGCGACCTCGTAGAGGAAGTTCTTCAGCACGTCCATCCCGTGCGGGGAGTGCACGACCTCGGGGTGGAACTGAACGCCGTACAGCTTCCGCTCCGGATCCTCGAAGGCGGCGATCGGAGCAGAGTCCGAGCCCGCAACGACACGAGCGCCTTCGGGCGGCGCGGTGACCGAGTCTCGGTGCGACATCCACGCCGTCTGCTCTTCGGGGAGACCCGTGAAGAGCGCGCCCGGGTGGACGCGGATATCCGTCTTGCCGAACTCGGAGACGCCCGTCCGCTCCACGCGGCCACCGAGATCCTGGGCCATCAACTGCATGCCGTAGCAAATGCCGAGAGTCGGGACCCCGAGCTCGAAGATGGCCGGATCCACTCGTGGCGCGCCTTCGGCGTAGACCGACGCCGGCCCGCCGCTCAGAATCAGCGCGAGCGGCTTTCGGGCGCGGATCTCTGCAGGCGTGACCGCATGGCTGACGAGCTCGGAGTAGACGCGGCACTCGCGCACGCGCCGGGCGATCAGCTGCGAGTACTGGCCGCCGCAGTCCAGAACGAGCACCGGCCGCTCCTCTGCGGCCGGCTCGGCAATCGGAAGCAGAACGACGTCGCCCATCAGTGGCGGGCCACTTACCCCATCCCGATCTGCTGAGCGCGCTGGAGCGACTTGCCCTCGGTCTTGATCGAAGGCGCGAGCATCACCTCGGCCTTCTGGAAGTCGTGAATCGACTCGTAGCCGCACGTCGCCATCGAGGTGCGCAGCGCGCCCATCAGGTTGAGCGTGCCGTCGTTCTCGCGCGCGGGGCCAACGACGATCTCCTCGAGGCTCGCGACCTGGTCGACCCTGACGCGTGCGCCGCGCGGGAGCGTGGGATGGAAGGTCGCCATGCCCCAGTGGTAGCCGCGCCCCGGCGCTTCGTTCGCCCGCGCGAGGGGCGAGCCGACCATGACGGCGTCGGCGCCGCAGGCCACCGCCTTCGCGATATCTCCGCCGGTTCGCATGCCGCCGTCGGCGATCACGTTCACGTACTTGCCGGTCTCGAGCAGGTGCTGGACCCGCGCTGCCGCCGCATCTGCGATCGCCGTCGCCTGTGGCACGCCGACCCCGAGCACGCCGCGCGTCGTGCAGGCGTGACCGGGTCCGACGCCGACGAGCACGCCCTCGGCGCCCGTCCGCATCAGGTGCAGGGCGGTCTGGTACGAGGCGCAGCCTCCGACGAGCACCGGAATCGGAAGCGCGGCGATGAACTCCTTGAGGTTGAGCGCGTGACCGTTCGAGGAGACGTGTTCCGCCGAGACGACCGTGCCCTGGATCACGAGCACGTCGAGGCCGGCCTGGAGCGCGAGCTCGTAGTGCTCCCGGACGCGCTGCGGCGTCAGCGAGCCTGCGACGAGCACTCCCGCGGCTTTGATCTCCTCGATCCGCGCTGCGATCAGCTTGGGCTCCACCGGCCGCTCGTAGATCTCTTGGAGGCCGCGCGTCGCCTCCTCTTTCGGCAGGGCGGCGATCCGCTCCAGCTCCGAGTCGGCGTCGTCGTACCGGGTGAAGATCCCCTCCAGGTTCAGGACGCCGAGCCCGCCGAGCTTCCCGACCTCGATCGCGATTTGAGGGGAGACGACCCCGTCCATGGCGGAGGCGAGCAGCGGCAGCTCGAGCAGATGGGGGCCGAGCTTCCAGCCGATGTCGACGTCCTGCGGATCGCGCGTGCGCCGGCTGGGGACGATCGCGATGTCGTCGAACCCGTACGCCTGCCGCGCTTTCTTCCCTCTGCCGATCTCAATCTCCACGCGCGCTCACCGCCCCTTTATGCACCAAACCCAGGCGCTTTCGGGTCGCCTGGGCCGGAAAAACCGTCTCGTACAGCGTTCTCTCAAGTGGCGAACGATGGTACCAGCGGTCCCTGACGTCGTCCTTGTGGAGGTAGGCTAGCTCTTCGAGCCCACCGGCTCGAGCTCGGTTACGCGCACAGATTCGGCGAGGCGGCCGAGCCCACGCGGGTCGAAGCGGCCGGCGCCGACTTCGAGCGTCGAGGCGGTTCCTGCGGCGACCGCGCTGCGCAGCGCGTCCTCGGGCGAGGCGCCCTCGCTTCGCGCCGCGAGAAACCCGGCGAGGAGCACGTCTCCGGAACCGACGGCCGCCAGCGTGTCGACACGAGGCGTGAGCGCGCGGAAGCGACGCGTCTCGCGCTCTTCGCGGAGCAGGGCGAAACAGCCGGACTGCTGCGTGATCAGGACATTCCGCGGGCCGAGCTCGCCGATCGTGTCGAGGGCGACCGCGAAGTCGTCGTCGTCGTGGAACTCCTGTCCCACCAAGCCCTCGGCCTCGCGTTCGTTGGGTGAGATCAGGAACGGCTCGGCCTGAGCCCCGAGCCGAAGCGGCTCGCCTTCCGCATCGAGCACGGTCTGCACATGCCGCCGGTTCAGGTCGCGGATCGTCTCCCCGTAGAAGTCCTCCTCGACGTTCCTCGGAAGCGAGCCCGCGAAGACGACGGCGTCGGCGCCGCGCGAGAGGTAGTCGATCTTCTCGCGGAGCAGATCGAGCTCTTCGGGCTCGATGGACGGGCCCCACTCGTTGATCTCGGTGTAGGTGTTCCCGGTCGGATCGACGACTGCCGTCGAGGTCCGGGATTCGTCCGCGATCCGAACGAAGTCGTTCAGGATCGCCTCGCTCGTCAGCTCCTCGATGATCCGGGTCCCCGTGCGCCCACCCGCGAGCCCGGTCGCGACGACCGGGAGGTCGAGCCGCTTGAGCGCCCGGGCGATGTTGATGCCCTTCCCGCCTGCGAGCGTCAGGCCCTTGCTGGCGCGGTGCCGCTGGCCGCGCTGGAAGTTCGGCACGGTCAGCGTGCGGTCTATGGCTGCGTTCATCGTCACGGTCACGATCATGTGAACCGCCCGGTGACATTGCCGAGTCTCTGGCGCGCGAGAAGCAAGCCAGGCAAGGACTCAGGGAGCCCTCGTGCTAGTAGCACGGGGGCGACTGAGGACGCCGCATGGCGCAGCTTTGCAGCCGCCCAGAGGCCGGCGGATGTTGCCGGGTGGTTCACGAGAACCAGCCCAGGATGTGTTTGGCAGTTCGGCCGGCGTACCACGTGATTCGCCCGGCGACGTTCGGGACCGTGACCGAGCGGTTCGCGACGAGGTGCCGGCGACCGACGAGGCGTCCGTCCTGGTAGATCCGCACCCACCCGAGCCGCTGGCCGCGCGCAATCGGAAGCGAAGCGGTCTCCGGCGCGACCACCCGCTCGACGAGCGGCCGGTCGATCCGCGCGACCGCCACGAGCTGTCGCTCCGGGACGAGTGCGAACGAGCCTCTGCCGTATTCGGTCTTCACGCGTGCGTAGATTCGCCCGCCCTGGACGAGCGACAGCGGTCGGTAGTGCGCGAGGCCCCAGCCGAGCAGCGTGGCTACAGCGGCGTTTCTCGTCTTCCGGTCAGGGCTGCCGATCACGGTCGCGTAGATCGTCACCCCGCGCCTCTGCGCAGCCCCTACCTCAGACCAGCCCGCGGTCGAGGTGTGTCCGGTCTTCACGCCGATCAGGCCGGGGAAGCTGTAGAGCAGGTCGTTCCAAGTGTGAAGCGTGCGTCCACCGGAGATCGTGGCCGTTTTCCTGCGGACGATCGCGCGCACGGCCGGGTTCCGCATCACGAGCCGGGCGAGCTCCGTGACGTCGTGGGCGCTGGAGACGTGGCCCGGCGCGTCCAGGCCGTCAGGGCGGACGAAATGAGAGTCGCGCAGATGAAGGCGCCGCGCGTGAGCGTTCATCGAGCCCACGAAGGCGTCCTCGTCGCCGCGGCCGACGTAGTACGCGAGCGCATCCGCGGCATCGTTGGCGCTCTGGATCAGCGCCGCTTCGAGCAGCTCGCGCACGGTCAACCGCTCGCCACCGCGTAGGTGCACCGAGGACTCGCCGACCGAGGCGGCTTCGGGCGAGACGGTGACGACGTCGTCGAGATGCGTCCGCTCGAGCGTGATCAGGACGGTCATCAGCTTCGTCAGGCTCGCGACCGCGAGCTGGCGATGGATGCCGTAGCGGAGGAGGACCTCGCCCGTGTCACCGTTCTCGACCAGGTAGGCATGCGCGTCTACTCGAGGAATCGCGGCCTGCGCTGCGGCCGGGAGCAGCAGCGTCGCGGCGAGGACGGCCAAGCGGCGCTTCACGGACGCACAATCTAGCTGCGTGAGGAGGACTTGACGAAACCCAGTCTGTGCTCTAGGGCCACGCTGGCCGCCACCGGCTCCGCCCTGGCTACGCAGTCGCGCCAATAGCTTTGGCTATCCCTGCGTCCTTGCCTCGGAACGACCATCGCGTCCCGAGAGCGAGCGGCGTTCCATCAAGCCCTCCTAGGGGACGCGACTAGGGGACGCGGATCTGCTGCCCCACGTGGAGCGCTGTCGGGTCGACGCCGGGGTTGAGGGCACGCAACTTCTCGACGGTCGTGTGCTGGGCGAGCGCGATGCCCCCGAACGTGTCGCCGCTACGGATGACGTAGTGGCGCTGTGGACGCTTGGGAGCCGGCAATGGCTTGATGCTCGCCGTCGTTCCCGGCGGTCGCGGCGGAGGCGGAGATGAGTTCCGGACGGAGCCCGATCCAGAGCCCTCGAGGCCGGCCCGGACGAGCAAGACCGCGATCGTCACGGCGAGGAGAAACGCGGCCGGCGCAGCCCAGCGCCGCACAAACGCCTCGAGGCCGGGGCGCGGCACGCGCTACCAGCCCGAGACGGTCCAGACCTCGTGCTTCAACCGGGCCGCCTCGAGCCCGGCCGACGTTCGCCAGTCCTCTCCGGAATTTCGAAAGCCGTAGATGACCGAGCGGGAGGCGGTGACGAGAGCGCTCGCAGGCCCGCTCGTGAACGCCCGGGCGACGTCGGCCGGAGTCGCTCCCTGCGCGCCGATGCCAGGCAGGAGCATGATCGACTTCGGGAGCAGCCTGCGCGCTTCACCGACCGCGCGCGGGTGAGTGGCGCCAACAACGGCGCCGATGCTCGAGAGGCCGCGTTCGCCTACGATGTCCTCGCCCCACTCGCAGACGAGCTTCGCGATGTGCTGCCACAACGGGCGACCGTCCGAGAGGACGAGATCCTGAACGTCGGCGCCGCCCTCGTTCGAGGTCTTGACCAGGCAGAAGACCCCCGCGCCGTGCCGGCGGGAGGCCGAGAAGAACGGTTCCAACGAGTCGCGGCCAAGGAAGGGGCTCGCCGTGATCGCGTCGGCCAGCGGGGCGGTGTCCTCTCCCCGCGGCTCGAGATAGGCGGCCGCGTAGGCTCGGGCAGTGGAACCGATGTCACCACGTTTCGCGTCTGCAATCACGAGCAGGCCGGCGCCCCGGGCGTAGGAGCAGACGTCCTCGAGCGCGCGGAAACCGCCGGAGCCGAGTGCCTCGAAGAAAGCGAGCTGGGGCTTGACCGCGACGACGTAGGGCGCAACCGCATCGACGATTCCGCGGCAGAAACGTCCGCAGGCCTCCGCCGACCGACTTGATCGGCGCAAGTTGGACCTTCCGAGCGAAGCGCAGCACTCTGCGCCGAACGGTCGAGGGCCGCTTTCGCGGCCCTCGACGGAAGTTGGAGGAGGGGCGGCGGGCGCTAGCCGCCGCGTACTGCCTGCTTCAGCGTGCTGCCCGCGGAGAACTTCGGCACTGTCGCCGCAGGGATGCTCACTTTTTGGCTCGGATTGCGAGGGTTGACTCCCATCCGCGCCGCACGCCGCTGGGTCGTGAACTTCCCGAAACCGGTGAAGGTCACATCGTTGCCGCCCTTCAAGGCATCCGTGATCGAATCGAGCATCGCGTCGACCGCGGTCTGGGCGTCACGCTTGCTCAGTCCGCTCTTTGAAGCCACTTTCTCCACGAACTCTTGCTTGGTCACGAGGTCTCCTCTCCTCCTCTAATGGTGGGGGTTACGGCGCAAGACCCTAACAGCGAATGGCTTTCGGCTCAACCATGCGGCTTGGCTCTCTTATCTTCGCCTGTATGCAGGTCTTTTGCGCGAAAGAGCGGTCTGAGCCGTACGCCGACTCGCGCCAAAGAGTCGCTTCCACCCTCCTCTCTGTCGACCACACAGACGGCTGTCCCACATTTCAGACCAGCCTCACGGAGCGCTTCGATCGCCTCGATCGCGGCTCCGCCGGAGGTGACCACGTCCTCGATCAGGCAGACGCGCTCGCCTGCCGCGAAGACGCCCTCGAGGCGGTTGGCCGTCCCGTAGTCCTTCGCCTCCTTACGGACGATCAGGAACGGGAGCCCCGAAGAAAGCGAGGCCGCGGCGGCAAGCGCGACCGCCCCGAGCTCGGGCCCGGCCAGGCGATCGGCTTCAGGCTCGTGCTCTGCGACTGCGTGTGCGAGCCGTTCGCCCAGGGGGCCGAGCAGATCCGGGCGCGTCTCGAAGCGGTACTTGTCCAGGTAGTAGCGGGAGCGCTTCCCGGAGCGGAGCAGGAAGTCGCCCTCCAGGTACGCGTGCTCCTTGAGCGCGCTGCGGAGCTCGCCGTCGTTCAACTCGTGCCGGCAGAGCCCAGCGCCTCGCGGGCGTGCTGGAGCAGACGGTCGGCGTTGGCTGATCCCTCCGTGACCGAGACGATCGTGCCGTCGGCGAAGTAGAGATCCACGCGCTCTCGTTTCCGTGCCGCGCGGCGCCGAAAGAGCAAGGCGCCGGCGCTCGAGCCGATCCCGAGCAGAATCCCGGTGAGGAGGTTACGACTCCGCATCGCGCTTCCTCGAAGGCCTCGAGCCGCCTCGCGAGCCGCTCGAAGGGCTCTTCCGCGCAGGCGCCCGTTTCGCAGCGGTCTTCGGCTTGGTCTGGGCGGCGCCTTTCGCCTGAGGAGCCTCCTGCTTCTTTCCCGCCGAGGCGCGCAGGCAGCTCTTCAGGTCGTAGAAGACGAGGCCGACCGTCGGCTCGGTCGGAGTCGTCGCCATGATCAGCCGCTCGCCGTCGCGGACGACGAAGAGGCTTCCGGCCTGCGTGCTCGCGTCGAGCTGGGCGACCTGGTGATCGCCGTCGCGGAGCCCCTCGCCCTCGCGGAGCAGCTCGAGCGAGGCCTTGGCAACACGCTCGGCACGATCGGCGGAGGCGCCCGACGCACCGATCACCTTGGCCTTGTCGTCGAAGATGACCGCGACTTCGATCTGCGAAGAGATTTCCTTCAGGTGTTCAAGCGCCTCGGTTACAGCCTTCGTCGCCATCGCCTCGCAAGCTAACACAGCCATACTCCGCCCTATGCGGCCGCTACGTGGGACGGTCAAGAAGTTCTACGAGGACCGGGGACCGCACCTGGCCGCGATGATCGCCTACTTCGCGCTTCTTTCCTTTCTGCCGCTCGTCTTCCTCGCACTCGCGCTGCTCGGGCTCGCGGCGCCGGCGAACACGTCGAGCTATCTGGTCAAGGAGCTGAAGCGCGCGGTCCCGAGCAGCTCGGTCGGGAGCATCGTCCACCTGGTGCGGGAGGTTCAGAAGCACGCGGCCACGCTCGGGATCATCGGCGGCATCGTGCTCCTCTGGACCTCGCTCTCGCTCTTCAGCGTGCTCGAGTCGGCGTTCAACATCGTCTACGGCCGGCCGAACCGTTCCTTCCTCCGCGGCAAGGGTCTCGCGGTCGTCCTGATGATCGGCTCGCTCGTGACCCTCTTCGTCGGACTGCTGGTCGGGACGATGGGCTTCGACGTGCTCAAGCACTACGCACCCGGGGTGATCGGAAACGGCGTTGTCGCGTACACCCTCTCGATCGCGATCTCGCTCCTCTTCGTGTTCGTCTTCCTCGCCTCGGTCTACTACGTGCTGCCGACCGTCGATCTGACCTTCCGCGAGGTCTTACCGGGGGCGATCGCTGCGAGCGTGCTGCTCGAGGCGAGCTTCCAGGTCCTGCCGATCTACCTGCGGCTCGAGAAGCACGTCGTTGCGGCGCAGGCCTTCGGCGGGCCCGTGCTCCTGCTCGTCTGGCTGTACGTGATGGCGAACGTGATCGTCTTCGGAGCGGAGCTCAACAGCTCGGCGAGACCGCACGAGCGGGCACTCGAAGAGACGGCAGCGGGACTGGCCTAGCGGGCTTCTTTCAGAGCGCGCGCGGCCCGGGCCCGGTGGGAGTTCTGCGTCTTCCAGTCGTTTCCGAGCTCGGCCACCGTGCGCTCCTCGCCGTCCGGGATGAAGACAGGGTCGAAGCCGAAACCTTCGGCACCGCGTGCCTCCTCGGCGATCCGGCCCTCGAGTATCCCCGTGCCGCGGAGCTCCTCCCCTTCGGGGCCGAGAGCGACGAGCTCACAGAGGTAGCGGGCGCCTCGCTCCTCGACGCCTTCGAGCCGGCGCAGCAGCCAGTGCGGGTCGCTCCCTCCGCCGCGCGACGAGTGCAGGCCCGGCCCACCGTCGAGGGCCTCGACCTCGATCCCGGAGTCCTCTCCGAGCACCCAGCCCCCCGCGATGGACTGGCCGTAGCGTGCCTTGGCGAGTGCGTTCTCGTAGTACGTCGCGCCTTCCTCCGGCGGGTAGTCCGCAGCGTCGAGGAGCTCGAGCTCGCAGTCCTCCAGCGCACGAGCGAGCTCGCTCAGCTTGTGCTCGTTCCCTGAGGCGAGCGTCGCTTTCAGTCCGCCCAACGGACTCCGAGCACGTGCTCCACGTCCGCCACGCGGGTGATCAGCTCGTGGGCGACCTCGTCCTGCGGCAGCTCGAGTGTCAGCTCGACGTTCCGGCGATCCGCTTCCTGGCTGATCTCCATCACTTCGATCCGGCCGCCGCTCCGCTCCACCTCCTCGATCACCGGCGCTGGGCTCTGCCCGGTTGGAAGCTCGACCAGCAGCCGTCTCGTTCCGCCGCGGAAGCGCTCGACGATTCGAAAAGCGACGATCCGCAGCGGCCAGAGCGAGAAGAGCGCGACAGCGGTCGTAATCACGGCGGCCGAGTAGTAGCCCGCGCCCGCGGCGAGCCCGATCGCAGCGACGACCCACAGCGTGGCGGCGGTGGTCAACCCACGCACCGAGAAGCCCTGCCGGATGATCGCGCCCGCGCCGAGGAAGCCGATCCCGGTCACGATCTGCGCCGCGATCCGGGTCGGATCGGCGCGGATGACGTTTTGGCCGGAGCTGAGGAAGGCGTGGAAGCCGTAGGCCGAGACGAGCGTGAAGAGCGCAGAGCCGACGGAGACGAGCAGATGTGTCCGTAGGCCCGCCTCTCGCTCCCGCAGCTCGCGCTCGAGGCCGAGCACGCCGCCCAGCGCTGCCGCGAGCCCGACGCGCAAGAGCACCTCCCACGACGAGAGCGTCGGCAGGCTAGAGGCGAGCAGCATCGAGTGCTTCTTCCTGGACGGCTATGAGCTCGTCGATCCCGGCCTCGGCCAGCCCGAGCAGCTCGTCGAGACCCGCGCGCGAGAACGGTGCCCGCTCGGCGGTCGCCTGCACCTCGATCAGCTCGCCGCTGCCGGTTCTGACGACGTTCATGTCCACCTCCGCGGTCGAGTCTTCGGCGTAGTCGAGGTCGAGCAGCGCCTCCCCGTCGACGAGGCCGACCGAGACGGCGGCGACCGAGTCGCGGAAAGCCTTGCTGAGCCCGAAGCGATCGAGCGCGAGCCGACCGGCCACGTAGGCGCCGCAGATCGCAGCGCAGCGGGTGCCGCCGTCGGCCTGGAGGATGTCGCAGTCGAGCCAGAGCGTCCGTTCGCCGAGTGCCTCGAAGTCGGCGACCGCGCGCACCGCCCGGCCGATCAAACGCTGGATCTCGACGGTGCGCCCGCCCTGGCGCCCTCGCGCCGCCTCGCGATCTGTCCGCTCGCCTGTCGAGGCGGGCAGGAGCGAGTACTCCGCGGTGACCCAGCCGCGGCCCTGTTTGGCGAGCCAGCGAGGCACGCCTTCCTGGATGGAGGCTGTGCAGAGCGCCTTCGTCTTGCCCTGCGAGTAGAGCACGGAGCCGTGCGGTTGCTCCAGCCAGGCGGGTAGGAGCTCAAGCGGGCGCAGCTGGTCAGATCGTCTGCCGTCTGCGCGCGTCACGCGGCGGCCGCCTTCAGATCGGCGAGGGCGATCTGCTCCACGTCGCCGAGCGGCAGTTGGAGGAAACGCTCGCCGAGCTCGCGGAAGAGCGCAGGATCACCGGTGGTCAGGAACCGGTACTCGCCCTCCCGGTGGGGTGCGTTTCCGATCCCCTTGCGCGTGAGTGTTTCTGCCGTCTCACGCGCCGTCTCCTCCGCCGAGAAGACGAGCGTCACGTCGCGGCCGAAGACGCGCTGGAAGATCGGGCGGATCAGCGGGTAGTGCGTGCAGCCGAGGATGACCGTGTCGACGCCCGCCTGCTTCAGCGGCGCCGCGTACTCACGCACCGCCTCGGTCGACCCGGCCGAGAACGGATCGCTGCTCTCGATCAGCGGTACAAGCCGCGGGCAGGCGACGGCGTGGAACTCGACGCCCGCGTCGAGCGCATGGACGAGCTCGGCATAGCGGCCCGCGTCGACCGTCCCCTGCGTGGCGAGCAGGCCGACCTTCTTGTTGCGGGTGGCCAAGACGGCCGCGTGCGCCTCGGGCGTGATCACGCCGATTACCGGGACGGAGAGCTCGGACTGCAGCTGCGGAAGCGCTGCCGAGGTGGCCGTGTTGCAGGCCGCCACGACGAGCTTGACTCCCTGCGCCTCTAGAAAAGCGCCGATCTCGCGGGCGAACCGCCGCACCTCGTCGAGCGGCCGCGGCCCGTACGGGAGTCGCGCGTGGTCGCCCAGATAGACGAAGTCCTCGTTCGGCATGGTCACGAGACACTCGTGCAGGACGGTCAGACCGCCCACGCCGGAATCGAACACACCGACCGCCCGCGGGTCCATACGCCGATTGTACGAGCAGGCTACGCTTGCCTTCTTGCTGCGCCGTTTGGCCGCTCTGCTTCTTTTTGCTTTCGCACTGGCCGGCACCCCCGCCGCCCAAGCGGTGCCGCCGTCCACGGTTCTCGCGGCCGAGATCACCATCCCGATGAGCGACGGGGCGAAGATTGCGACGACGTTGTACGAACCCCGCGCAGGCGCTCCGCCGTACCCGGCGATCCTCATGCTGCACGGGCTCGGCGGGAAGCGTCAGGACGTCGCCGACCTCGCGACCGGACTCGCCGAGCGCGGCTACGCGGTCCTCACGCCCGACTTCCGAGGCCATGGCCAGTCCGAGGGTCTCGTCTCGATCGACGGACCGCGCGAGATTGCCGACGTCAAGGAGCTCGTCACGTGGTTGAAGGCGCGCCCTGACGTGAACGGCCAGGTCGGCGGCTGGGGACTTTCGCTGGGCGGCGGCGCGATCCTGCGTGCGCTCGTCGAAGGAGTTCCGTTCACAGCGGTCGAGACCGTCGAGACGTGGACCGACCTCTACAGCGCCCTCGCGCCGCAGAACCTGAGCAAATCCGGCGCCGTCTCCCAGTTCCTGAGCTCGGTGCCCGAAGACCGGCTCGCGCCGGAGGTGAAAGCGATCCGGGCGGACGCCATCTTCAGCCGGAACCTCCGCGCAATTCGGCAGTTCACTGCGCAGCGCTCCTCCAAGCAACTGCTCTCGCGCGTGAAGACACCCGTCTTCATGTTCCAAGGACGACGGGACTTCGCCTTCGACCTCACCCAGGCAAAAACCGCGATGAAGCTCCTCCAGGGCCCGAGGCGTCTGTACGTGGGCGACTTCGGCCACGCGCCGTCGACGTTCCCGGGGCCTGACATCGCACACGTTCAGGATCTGATGGGGCGCTGGTTCGACAAGTACATGCGCTCGACCGGGACGCGCCCGGCTGGCCTGTACGAGCTCGCGCCCGAGGCCTGGCTGGGGACGCTCACAACCTCAGCTCACCTCCCGCAGGTGCGGAGCGCCGCGTTCCGGCTGGGAGGCCAGGAGACCATCCGCGCCACAGAAAAGGTCGTCCGCGATTCGGGGCGCACCAGCCGCAAGCTCGAAACGTTCGGCAGCGGCACGGTACGCGTGGACGCGAACCTGACCGGCGGCTGGGATCGACTCGTGGCGGTCCTCGTCGCCAAGCCGCGGAAGGGATCGGAGATCGTCGTCAGCGAGGGCGGAATCAACACGAGCGGCCTCAAGGGAAAGCATCGACTGACGATTCGGCTGATCGACGACGCGACGAAGATCCCCAGCGGCTCCAGGCTGAGCCTGACGCTTGCGTCCTCTTCCACAGCCGAAAGCCCTGGGAATCTGCTCTACCTCGACCTGCCGATGCCCGCGAGCGCACGCGTGACCATCGGCCGCGTCAGCCTGGCTCTTCCCGTCCTGCGCAAGCCCGTCTCGCGGTGAGCTCGAGGCGCGGCGAGGAGCTGGTGCTTAACTCCCTACCGGTTTGGACGTCTTACGTAGGTGCCAGGGGGTTCTCAACAAGGAAGGGGTTATGAGGAAGTCATTTCGCTTTGCACTGCTGGCGGTCGCAAGCGTGATCGCTCTTGGCCTGGCAGGGACGGCGTTGGCGCTCTACAAGCCGTTCCTCACCATCTATGAGTACAGCTACAAGCCGGCTGCGACGCCGTCGGTGGAGATCGACTACGACCAGGCGAAGACCGAGCCCGCTCCGGCCAGGGTGACGATCATCGTCCCCGCAGGCTACGGGATGGACCTGACTCAGGCTCAGAACACGAACATCGGCTTCGTGATCGCCGGCGTGAAGACCGGCGACAACTCGATATTCGCGGGCTCGGTGATCACGTTGACGGGCCCGATCACCGTCGCCAACCCTGCTGACTATGCGGCTCCGGCTGCGCAGTGCACCGGGAACCCCGTGCACGCCGCCGTCTGGAAGCTCAACCTGACGGTCGCCTCCACAACGCTCGTCGTCCCGGCCTACGTCGACAAGCCGGGCCCCGCGGGGGCGGCCGGAACGCTTGTCTTCTGCCTCCCGAACCCCTATATCCCGGAGAACTCCGGCGGAGCGCAATTCGGCGCGTACCCGCAGAGCGTCTCGATGACGTTCCGGGCCGGTTTCCACGTATTCACGAACCCGACTACGCCCACGTTCTACACCTGGACGTCGGTCGTGACCCCATGGAACACCGCCGCCGGCCCTCCGAACGCCGCGGCGACGGTTGAGGCACGGGCGAACGTGCCGGTCCCGTACTCGAACACGCTGAAGCGGATCGCGACGAAGAAGGGCCTGTGGATCTTCGCCGGGAAACTGACCGCCGCCGGCAGCCCGTTCGTGAAGGAGCGGCTCGACGTCTATGCCGGAGCGAAGACGACGAAGATGAAGTTCAACGGCCGCACCGGGCAGACGACCAAGAAGGGCGGCTACTCCTTCTCGCGCAAGGCCGGCAAGACGGCGCGCTACTTCCAGACCGTCTTCGGCCCGTTCGACGTCACCGACCCGGCGACGACGTGCGCCGCTCCCTCGCCTGCTCCCGCCGGTTGCGCGACGGCGACCCTGAGCGAGGTCGACAGCAACATCGTCAAGGCTCCGGGCGTGAAGCCGAAGAAGAAGCACTAGAGGTCTCCACGACTCGCTTGTGCGCGGGGCTCCGTCGGGGCCCCGCGTCGTTTCCGCCGCTACAGTGCGAGCGGTGCACGTGCTGGCGGTCATTCATGGCAGCGACGGCCGTCCCGAGCTCTTCGGCGATGTCGTTCGGGAACGGGGACACGAGCTCGAGGAATGGAGCCTCGCGTGGGACCGCCCTCTGGAGCGTCCGCTCTCCGACTACAGCGCGGCGCTCGTCTTCGGGGGCGCGATGCACGCCGACCAGGACGACAGTCATCCCTGGCTCGTGGAGGAGAACTTCTTCCTCCAGCGCCTCCTCCGTCTCCAGATCCCCGTGCTCGGCGTCTGCCTCGGCGCGCAGCTCCTGGCGAAGGCCGCCCACGCACCGGTGCACCCTTCGAGCGAGCCCGAGATCGGCTGGGTGCAGGTCGAGTTGACCGAGGCTGCGGACGACGACCCGCTCTTCCGCCGGCTCCCTCAGCGCTTCCATTCGTTTCAATGGCACTACTACACCTACGGCGTCCCCGCAGGCGCCGAGGAGCTCGCCTACAGCCGGGTCTGCACACAGGCCTTTCGGCTCGGTGAGGCCGTCTGGGGAATCCAGTTCCACCCTGAGGTGACCAGTGAACAGATCGAGAGCTGGGTCGCCGACGGCGAGCGCGAGCTGCCGGTTCCGCGAGACGTGCTCGCCGAGGAGACGCAGGCACATATCGCGGAGTGGAACGAGATCGGCCGCCTGCTCTGCGGCGGATTCCTCGAGGTCGCCGAGCGCGTCGAGGCGCCGGTCTAGCTAACGCTCCACGGGCAGCTCGTCGTGGCGCGACCACTCGTGCCAGGAACCGGCGTAGTTTCGCGCTCGATACCCGGCCGTCCGGAGGGCGAGCGTCGCCAGCGCAGAGCGCGAGCCCGAATGACAGTACGTGACGATCTCGGCTTCGTCCGCTAAGCCGAGCAGACCGCGGATCTCGTCAGGTGGCCGCGGGAGACCGGGGGCCGCGTAAAGCTCGGTGTATTCGAGCAGCCGCGCCCCGGGGATATGCCCCTGGCGCGGGTCGCAGGGATAGCCGCTTCGACCTCGGAACTCCTCCTCCCGGCGGACGTCCAGAATCGTCAGGCCCGGGTCGTCGAGACGGGTCGCAAGCTCGGCGCGGGTCGGAAGCGCGTCGAGTCGCGGCTCGAAGGTCGCGCGGTTCTTCTCCAGCTCGACCTGCCCGACGACGAGCTCCTCGGGCCAGCCCGCGATCCCGCCCAGGAGGATCGCGACGCGTGGGTGCCCCGCCAGCTCCGCCAGCTGCGCCGCAGGCATGGCGCCGACACCATCGCCGCGGTCGTAGAGCACGAGCCGCTCCTCCCCAGTGACGCCGTGGCGGCGCAGCCGCAGGCCGATCTCGCCCGCAAGCTCGTGTACGACCTGAGGGTCGCTCATCGGCGGCGGCGAGCCGAGCACCAGCGGTTTCGAGCCGCGGATGTGCCCGCGCGCGTGCGCGTTCGGCCCGCGGACGTCGCCCACGAAGAGGTCGGGCTCTCCCAGTTGCTCGAGGAGCCAGTCCGAGTCGACGACGGGCGGCAGCTCGCTCACGAGGCCACGAGCTCGCGCTCCGCCCGAATCGCCGGGCGCTCGGACAACCGTTCGAACCACGCCGCGAGCGAGGGGAAAGACCCGAGCTCGACGCCGAGGTTCTCTCGCGCTCGGAGGATCCACGGGAAGTAGGCGATGTCCGCGAGGCCGTACCCGCGTCCGCTCAGGAAAGGCGAGGCCTCGAGGGCCCAGTCGAGAACGCCGAGCCGTTCGTCGAGCGGCTTCCGTTCCCCGCCGCGGCGCAGCGCGTAGTAGTCGCGCCCGAGGCGGTCGTCGAAGCGCTCGACCCAGAGCCGCCCGAGCGCCCGCTCGGCGGGATCCGCGGGCCAGAGCGCCGGTTCTGGATAGCGCTCCTCCAGGTACTCCATGATCACGACCGACTCCGGCAGCACGAGCCCCTCGTCCTCCTCCAGCACCGGCACCTTCCCGAGCGGATTCTTCTCGTAGAGCCAGGCCGGCCGGTCGTCCAGGTCGATCTCGACCGCGTCGTACTCGAGGCCCTTCTCGGCGAGGACGATCCTCGCGCGCGCGGCGTAGGGGCAGCGGTCGGCCGTGAAGAGCGTCAGCACCGGGCCGATGCTAGCCGTGCCCTCCATAGCCGTGATCGGCTCCTTCTAGCCCGATCACCTCGGCGATCTGGCGCAGCAGCTCCGGCCCAGGCGGCAACTCGTCCGGCGACGCCGCCGTGCGAGCGACCGCGCGCACTTCCTCCGGATCGGCCCCGGTCAACCGGGAGATCACGGTCGGGTTCGCGGCGAGCGCGACGACGTCGCCCGGCGGCAGCGGCCCGTAGAACTCCGGCACGGAGAGGTACTCGTCCACGATCCGGCCGCGGTCGATCAGGATGAAGCGCACGACAGCGCCTTGTTCGAGCGCGATCGCAAACACGACGGTGCCGATCGCATTCGAGAGCTCCAGCGCGAGCCGGCGCAACGCCTTGGGATCGCCGTCGCACAGTTGCTCGTAGACCGCGGCCCAGCCGTTACGGGGCTGGGAGACCTCACTGCCGGCCGAGCGACCGAGGCGCGGGACGTACTTCCGTACCGCCTGCTCGACCACCTGCCTGTCGTCTGTCTGAACGTGGATCGATGCGAAGGATGGCCCCGCTTCGTCCTCTTCCGCGAGATGTCGCTTCAGTCCCTCGAGCGGCTCCGACAGCGCCCGCGAGAACTCGACGAAGCCGAGGTGGCTCCAGACGGCGATCCCCTGCGGGTTCGTCGTATCGACGTCGAGCGTGACGTGCTCCACGCCTTCGCGCTCGAGCCGCTCCGTGAACGCGCGCAGGAGCGCCTTGCCCACGCCCTGGTGGCGACGCTCCGGCACGACGTACGCGGTGTGCAGATGCGCCGTCTTGTTCTTGCGCAGCGCCCCGACAGCGGAGCCGACCGGCTCACCGTCGGCCTCGGCGAGGAAGAGCAGCTTGTCCTCGTACCACTCGTCCTCGATCGGCAGCGGATCGTACGGGCGCTGCCAGAGCTCGTCGATCATCGCCTCGGTGAACCGGGTGAACGTCGGGTAGTCCTCACGCTTCCCCTCGCGCACGGTCACTGCGGCGCCACGCGCAGGCCGGTGAGCACATAGTGCGCGGTCAGGTTCTGGAACGGTTCGAAGCGTTCGCCCATTGCACGCACCTCCTCGATCGAGACGTCACGGCTGCCAAGATAGAACGCCGAGACCGCCTTGCGGAGACCGAGGTCGCCGGCGGGCCAGGCGCGCGGGCGCGCGAGATGGCGAGCGAGGAACCAATCCGCGGTCCACTCGCCCAGACCCCGCAGGGCGACAAGCTGGGCTTTCACCTCGTCGTCGGGAAGCCCGGCCAGCTCGTCGAAGTCGAGCTCCGAGCGCGCGATCCCCACGACGTACTCCGCCTTCCGTCCCGAGAAACCGAGCGTGA
>WNGJ01002803.1_pt1 | contig 25687 bp, 28 predicted proteins | sample 5400611 | NCBI WGS metagenome assembly WNGJ01 (sample SAMN13153375, study PRJNA577476) | soil metagenome | isolation source: 40 cm soil or saprolite under Garry oak tree replicate 1 | place: USA:California | collected 2016-06-15
CTCCCTGCTCCGTCAACCTTCTCACCCGGCTTCCCAATCCACGCGACGACGTTGCCTACCGGCACTGTCGTCCCCTCGGGGACCATCACCTTCAGCAGTTGGCCATCGGCGCGCGCCACCAACTCCATCACGGCTTTGTCGGTTTCCACCTCGGCGAGCGTCTCACCCGACTTGACCGCGTCGCCCTCGTGCTTCGTCCACTTCACGAGGCGGCCTTCCTCCATCGTGGGCGACAAGGCTTCCATGTGGACTTTCGTGGCCATAGTCGAGCGCTACTCCAGGTAGAGCACGCGCCGCGCCGCGGCGGCGACCTTCTCGGGCGACGCCTTGGCCGCCCGCTCGAGCAGCTTGTTGTACGGCATCGGCACGTCGGCCTGCGTCACGCGCTGCACGGGGGCATCGAGATCGTCGAACGCGTCACGCTGGATGAGATCGACCACCTGCGCACCGATGCCGGCATGCGGCCAGCCTTCTTCAACCACCACCGCGCGGTTGGTCTTCTTCACAGACTCGAGGATCGCCGCTTCGTCGAGCGGCCGCAGCGACCGCAAATCGAGCACCTCAGCGGACACATTCTGCTCGGCCAGCTGCTCCGCCGCCTTTAAGGCCACACTCAAGGTTTTCGAATGACATACGAGCGTCACATCCGAGCCCTCGCGCTTGATGTCGGCGCGTCCGATCGGAACGATGTGTTCGCCGTCGGGGACCTCCCCCTTGATGTTGTACAACATCTCGCCTTCGAGAACGATCACCGGATTGTTGTCGCGAATCGCGGACTTGAGCAGCCCTTTGGCGTCTGCTGGCGTCGCCGGCGCCACGACCTTGAGGCCGGGGATGTGCGACACCCAGCTCTCCCAGGCCTGGGAGTGTTGCGACGAGAGTTGCAGCGCCGCGCCGTTCGGGCCGCGGAACACGATGGGGAGCGGAATCTGGCCGCCGGACATGTACAGCATCTTGGCCGCGGAGTTGACGATCTGGTCCATGGCCAGAATCGCAAAGTTCCACGTCATGAACTCGATCACGGGACGCAGTCCACCCATCGCCGCGCCGACTCCGATGCCGGCGAATCCCAGCTCGGCGATCGGTGTGTCCACGATCCGCTTCGGACCGAACTCCTCCAGCAACCCACGGCTCACCTTGTAGGCGCCCTGATAGACCTCTCATCGGCGAACTTCACGGCCTCCTCCACCTCGGCTTGGACTCCCGAGTCCATCGCGTCGAGCGCGGCCTGATCGATGATGCCCTCGTCCTTTAGCTTTCCGGCCAGGTGCGAAATCGGGTCGCGGGCCTTCTGCTCCTCGACTTCATCTTTGGTCCGGTACACGCCGTGCAACGGATCCGACATGGAGTGCCCCATGTACCGATAGGTTCGCACCTCGAGCAAGGTGGGGTGGCTCTGCTTGCGGGCCCGCTCGACGGCCCGTCGCGTCGCGTCATAGACCGTCAGCACGTTCATCCCGTCGACCAACTCGGCGGCCATGTCGTAGCTGCACGCATGCTCCACGATGTCAGTGACCGCGGCGACGCGCTCGAATGCCGTGCCCATGCCGTAGCGATTGTTTTCGCACAAAATCGCCGAAGAAACAGACGGTGACCTGATCGGCGCCCCGGTATTTGCTGGCGAACGCGAGGCCGGCGCCGAGCGGAATGTGTCCACCGACAATCCCGTGGCCCCCCATGAAGCCGCGCTTGGCATCGAAGAGGTGCATCGAGCCGCCCTTGCCCTTCGAGCAGCCTGTGGCTTTCCCGAACAGCTCGGCCATCACCGCGTTTGGGGAGATGCCCTTGATCAGCGCCTGGCCGTGCTCCCTATACGAACAAATCACGTAGTCATCGTCCCGTAACGCGGCGAGCGCACCGACCCCGACCGCTTCCTGTCCGATGTAGAGGTGGCAAAACCCGCCGATCTTGCCGAGCGCGTATGCCTCGGCTGCCTTTTCCTCGAAACGCCGGATGAGCAACATCTGTCGCAGCATGCGGAGATGCAGCTCTGATTGCGCGGTGTCTTTCGGACGTCGCGCGGTGGCCGTCATCGCGAAGCAGCCTCCACTTGCTCCCACGCGTGATAGCTGGACCGGACCAGCGGGCCCGATTCGACGTGCCGGAAGCCCAGCACCATGCCGTAGCGCTTCAGCTCGGCAAACTCGTCGGGTGTGTACCAGCGCGCGATGGGCAGATGCTGATCGGACGGCCGCAGGTACTGGCCGATGGTGAGAATGTCGACTCGGGCCGCGCGCAGGTCCCGCATCGCGACGAGCAGCTCGTCCCACTCCTCGCCGAGCCCGCAGATGATTCCGGACTTGGTCAGCATTTCAGGATTGATATCTTTGGCGCGCTCCAGCAGCTCGAGCGCTCGAGGATAACGGCCACCGGGCCGGGCAATCCGATACAGTCGCGCGATCGTCTCGAGATTGTGATTGAGGATATCGGGGCGCGCAGCGACGACGATGCGAAGTGCTTCGGGATTGCCCTTGAAGTCGGGGATGAGGACTTCAACAGATGTCTCAGGGACGCGCCGCCGAATCTCGGCAATACACGCAGCAAACACTTCGGCGCCGCCGTTCGGCAAATCGTCGCGATCGACGCTGGTGATCACGACGTGCTTAAGACCCATCTGTGCTACCGCGTCGGCCAGGCGCCGCGGTTCACCAGCATCGAGCGGGGCGGGTGTGCCGTGGGCGACCGCGCAATACGCGCAGTTGCGCGTACACACGTCGCCGAGGATCATGAACGTGGCGGCCTTGTGCTCCCAGCACTCCCCGATGTTGGGGCAATGTGCTTCTTCACAGACCGTATGTAGCTTGAGGTCGCGCATCATGTGCTTGAGCGCGAGGTAGTTGGGGCCGCCGGGTGCTTTCACCTTCAACCACGAGGGCTTACGGGCTGTGTCTGAGGGTGCGGTGGAGGGCTGGATCTGCACCAAGGGGGCCGCCATGGACGTCGAAGATAGTCATAGCCGATGGGGTGGGGTAGGCCGTTTTTCAACCAGACGGTTGATCGCGACCTCGATTCTTCAGCCGTCTTAGCTCCTCTTCGATCTCCGTCGAGGTGCTCAGCGTGCCGTCGGCGATGTCGGCAATCTCTTCCGCTTCTTTCCACTGCCGCTCCAACTCCTCAACCTCGGCGCGCTCGTCCACCGCCATCTCGAGCGCCAATCCCCGCTCGGGACGGAGTGAGCGCAGTGTCAGCTCCCGCCGCGCAATGTCGTGGACCAGACGATCCGCCCCGCCCACCATGTCCACTTCTCGTGCCGCATCCTCGGCCCGCCGGCGCCCGCCCCGAGCGAGGTTCAGATAGGTAAGACCCTGACGCAGCACCTGAACCGCCTCACCGCCGGTCAGGTGTGCGCCTTCCTGGCGACACTTCGGGCAGCTCACCACGACGGCCATGTCCGCGTGGCGATCGGGCACGATACGCGCGTGTTGGACGTGTCGGGCACGAAGCACCATCAGGCTGCCGCAATGGGCGCAAATGGGTGCCTCGGTCAATGTGACTTTGCGGCGCCCCACCATCCCCACGTATATGCCATTGACGAGCCGGTGGAGGTTCCAAACCATGACCCCGAATCCGCCACCCGCCGCGACGTTTGCGGCGATGCCGAGACCAATCGCCGCGATGGTGAGGGGAACCACGACCTTCATGCGCTCACGCTGGCGGTTGCGGAGTCGCTCGCCGTAGCGCCAGGTCGCCAGCTCGACGCGCGGCGGCTTTCCGACGCGCACGAAGTCGTAGCGTTCCCACCGAATCAATGCGACCTGCGCAGTCGATGCGGCGATACGTCCGTTGCTCGCGGCGCGGGCAACTGCCTCGATGCGCTCGAGTCGATCGTCGAAAGGCGTGAGATTCCAGCGGCTGCAGCGTGGGCACACGACCCAAAGCCGGCCCTTCCATTCGTCGAAGGCAATCCGCCGGCCAATGCCGAGTCCCGAAGGGCCACCATCACCGTCAAACCCACCATTACAGAATGCGCAACTGCTAAACATCCTAGGAAGTAAATCGCTCCGGGGCGAGGGAGGCAATCTCTACCTCGGTAGCACCGGTCGCCACCAAGTCGCCAATGATCTCTCCCGTGAGGCCCGCGAGTAGGACGCCGTTACGGCCATGGCCGGTGGCGTACCACAATCCCCGCACATCGGGGTCGGGGCCGACGATCGGACGCCCATCCGGCGTGATCGGGCGCAGGCCAGCCCAGGTTCGGAGGGGGACAGTCGGAAGCTGGGGCAACAGCCGACGCGCGGCCGACACGATCTCATGGATGCCGGACTCGGTGACTCGCCCATCGAATCCCACGTGCTCCATGGTGCTGCCAAAGATTGCTTCACCGCTGCGGGCCAGGACGTACCCGTGGTCGTAGTAGAGCACCGTACGCGGCATGTTGGCCGGCCAGGGTGCGGCCGCCATCTGTCCACGGACGGGCTCGACCGGCAGCGTGCGGGGAAGATGGTCGATGCGGGTGGACCAGGCGCCAGCGGCGATGATGACGTGCTCCGCCTTGATCTTGCCGGCGGGGATTTCGACGCCGGTCGCGCGGCCGAGGATCGTGGTGAGGCGGGTCACGCGGGCGTTCAGCGTGCGTGCGCCGTGGCGCTTCGCATCGGCGTGGAGCGCGCGCGCGAGTGCTGGCGCGTCCACGGCACCGTCTTCCGGTGCAAACATCGCGCCCAGGCAGGGTGCCGTGGCGGGGAATCGCTCCGCCACCTCCTCCGCTTCCAGCCAGTCGCAACGCAGTCCAGCTTGGCGCTGATGGGCCACCATGTCGCGGAGCCGCTCGGCTTCGGACTCATCGAATGCAAGAGACGCGATGCCGTCGCGCCACAACCCGATGTCGATGCCGGTGTTCTCTGCGAGGGTCGGGGCGAGGTTCTCGTAGAGATCGCGGGCGCGCAACCCCAGGGCCCGTAGCGTGTCGTCGGTCCGCTCGATTTGCGGCCCCAGGATTCCCGCTGACGCCGCCGACGCCGCTGCCGGGTCGGGCCCGGGCTCGCAGATCAGAACCCGCAGCCCCCGCAGCGCCGCGGCGCGGGCGCAGGCGGCGCCGATGATTCCGCCGCCGGCGACCAACACTTCACAGGACGAAACTTTGTGCGACATTTAGGCGTACGCTGCAAACGCACCGGACACCACGGAGGATATCATGTTCCGGAGCATCATTGGGTTCGCGATTCTCGCCGTTGTCGCCTGGCTCGCTCTGAAGCTGATCTTTGGTATCGTTGGGAGCCTGTTCGGCCTCGCGACGACGGTCCTCACGCTGGCAGTCATCGGCTTCTTCTTCTATATGGCGCTACGCATTCTCAGCCCGTCGACGGCTGATCGCGTGCGCGACATGATCAAGGGACGTCCTTCCGAGTCTTGAGGAGTACCGCCCAGGCGAGTAGCGGAAACAGGATCTCGTGATGACCGGTGAGCTGGATGCCGCGCCCACCGCTTAGAGTCGGTCGTTCGACGACATTGACACGCGGTCGATAGTGGCGTTGCATATCGCAGTCGCACGCCGTGAAGTTCTTGGGTTTCCCCTCATTCAGATTGCGCGCGATGGTCAATGCCTTGAGGAACACTTCGGGCATCACCACCGCGCTGCCGAGATTGAGCACGACGCCGCCGTCGTTCAGGTCGGGCAGGGTAGCGGCCAGCCGCCTGAAATCGCGGTGACTGGTGGCGCCGATGGCGGCGCCGTCGGCGGTCGGATGCTGATGAATGATCTCTGCGCCGAGCGCCGCGTGTACGGTGACCGGCACGCCCAGCTCGCCGCACGCGACTAACACCGAGACATCGCGGCCGGGAAGCTCCTGGCGCGCGCGTAGGTATTCGGCGAAGGACTCGCCGGCGCCCTGTCCGGTCTGGGCGCCGCGCGCCAGCGCGGCATTCATCTCGCGACCCGTTTCCTCCGCCATGCCGAAGGTTCCGTCGCCCAGCCCCGCGGCCACGTCTTCGCTCGTTCCTCCGTACGCCGCAAGCTCGAAGTCGTGGATCGCCGCACTGCCGTTCATGGCGACGACGGTCACGGCGCGCTGCCGCATCAGCGCAATCAGCAGCGGCCCCAGTCCGACCTTGATCACGTGCCCACCGAGCATCACGACCACTGCGCGTTTGCCGGTCGCGGCAACGATCTGATCGACCACGTAGCGCAGATCCTGCGCGGCGAGTATCGACGGCAGCGCGTCGAGGAATGCGGCGAACGAGCGGTCGGAAGCGCGCGGTGGATGGGCGAGGAGTGAAGCGTCGACCTTGTTGCGGCGTTTGGCGATGGGAACGGTCTTGAGGCGGGAGAAATCGGCTTCACGGTACTCGGTCATGGCTGACTGACTCCTGGGACGACGTAGTCCTTGAGCTTGAGCGTCACCTGGCCGAACGAGAAGTTGGACTGGATCGCGAGCACGAGGCGCTGGGCATCATCGGAGAGCCAGATGCGCGTCTCGGACTTCTCGGCGAAGATCCCGCGCCCCTGGGGGATTTTGGGGCGCACGACGATCGCGCGCCACTTCTTCCCCGCGACGCCGACTCGCTCGCGCCCCAACACCTCGATGATGACGGGATTCCGATCCGGACGAAAATACCGCGCGTATTCGTACTTCTTGCCGACCTCGAGCGGCAGCGTGCGGATCCAATAGAGGAACGCGGCATCGTCCAGCGGCTCGAGGACGGTCGCGAACGTCGTGTCGCGCCCGACTTCGCGATAGAACCCAGAGTCGGGAAAGATCTCATAGCGGTGCTCGCGGTGCTTGTCGCGCTCGTCCTGGACGGACGAGAAACGGCGCGATCGGAAGTCGTACCGTCCCACCCACGACTCGATCGTCTGGTCGAGGTGGTACCACAGAGCTCCTCCTGATATGCGGAATCGAATGTGCACCGTCTCAACATTGTGGACGGTATCGATCCCCATAACCTCCATCGCGGCGTTGCCCACGTTGAAGATCCCGTACTTCGCATTGAACGAGAGCCGCTCGCCGACCGGGAAGGGCACGGCAGCCACGGCACCTACAATCTTGCCCGTACACACGCCGTCTTGAGCACCAAGTGACCCGACCCCTGCTGCCGCGAGCAGTGCGAGCACGAGCAGCGCCGAGCTTTTGCGCGCCGCGGTGATCAACCCGCGGGAGCGCCACGCGGCGAGGAGCTGCTGCCAGGGATTGGATCGCGATGGCCGCTGTTTGAGATCGTATCGCGCGGCACTGGAGACCACCTCGATGCGCCGTGCGTGGGCGCCAAGGCGTGCCAGGAGCTCGGCGTTCGCCGCCCACCCCTCGGTGGTGAGCAGGGGAGGGCGCTCGCCGCCTCGCGTTGCCTGACGCAGCACGACCAGGCGCAGCGCCAGAAAGCCTGAAATCGAGTCCTTCACGCCACCGCCCACGCGGAGCAAGCGCGGCGCCCACCGCCGCGCCCACCGTTCCGGCCAGGTGCGGTTTCCCTGCACGCGATACTGCTCGGCGACGACGAGATCCGCTCCGGACTCTAACCGTTTGACCATCTCTTCCATCGTCTCGGGGGCGTGCACGAAGTCGGCATGGAGCGTGATCGCGCAATCGCGCTTCGGCCGGTCGGTCCGCTGCAACGCCAGCCGCAGCAACTCCTCGAGGCTCTTCGCGTATCCCTGCCGGGAGCGGTGCTGAATGACGGTCAGGGGCAGGACGCGCGCGTACGACGTCAACACATCCGCCGATCCGTCCGTCGACGCGTCATCGCACGCGATGATCTGATATTCCCGCTCGAAGGCGGTGAATACCTGGCGCACCTTCCAGAGCACGAGTCCAACCGTGCGCGCCTCGTTGTGAACCGGAACGCAGACGTAGATCATGGCCCTGCAATCTAGAGATGGGCCCTATACACGTCCAAGACTCCGTGAGCCATCGCGCTTGCCGTGAAGCCCGCAGGCAGCCCTGGAGGGTTCGCGGTGGCGAGCGTGTCCATCACCTTTTGTGCCAGGAGTTCGGCCGCGTCGACGGGTACGAGCGCTTCCGGAGGGAGAATCTCGGGGATGCCACCGACGCCGGTGGCGACCACGGGGCGGCCTAGTGCGAGCGCGTTCAAGAGCACACTGCCGAGCCCTTCGCTGCGGGACGACAGCACGAACACGCTCGCCTCCGCGATCAAGGCGTCGACCCGATCGACGTGACCGATCAGGTGCACGCGATCGCGCAGCCCCAGGCGATCGATGTCGGCAGCAAGCGCGTCGCGCAGTTTGCCCTCGCCGGCGATGATCCAGTGCAGGTCCGGCCGACGGGCCCGCGCGTAGTGCGCCGCCCGAATCAACGTCCGATGATCCTTTTCACCAGTCAGCGCTGCGGCATTGACGGCGATCGGTGCGCCCCGAGGAATCGAGAGTCGGCGGCGAATCTCCAGCGGTGGCGTCGCCGCACGCCGGACCTCCTCGACGTCGATGCCGTCATGTACGACGACGACGGTCTCGGACGCAATGCCATCCGCGACCAGCACGCGCTTGACGGCCGTGGAGATCGCGATGATGCGGTCGGCACGTCGCCACGCCCCGAACCGGCCGATATGAAATTCGACGCGACGCGTCGCGACGACGGCGCGCCCCTTTGCGACCGTCGCCGCGAGCGTCAGGGCATGGCTGTCATGGGCGTGAATGACATCGGGCTCGAAGGCGGCGATGGTGCGGCGCAGGTGCCACCAGGCGCGGGGATCCAGTCCCATGTCCCACGCGGTCCCGTGGACGGGGATTCCGGCGGCGCCGACGCGCCGGGCCAGCTCGCTGTCCCGCTGCGTGACGAGCGTCTGTTCGATATCTGGCTCGTGCCCCAACGCGCGGCACAGCAGCCAGACTTGATGCTGCCCGCCGCGCCACTGTCGACCCGAATCGACCTGCAGTACGCGCACGAGTCCCGCTCCCTAGGCAGGGACTTTCACGACTCCGGCGAGGACGCGGCGCAGTGCATCGAGTTTGAACGGCTTCTGCAGGAAGGGACGGCCCAGCTCTTCGAGGAATTGCAGCGTGTCGCCGCGGACCGTATCGCCCGTGGCGAAGATGATGCGATCGGCGACCGCGGGATGCATACGCGCGAGCGTGTGAAACATCTCGCGGCCGCCCAGGCGGGGCATGCGCAGGTCGCAGATAATGAGATCGAATGGCTGCATCAGGGCCCGCTTCAAGGCCTGGCTGCCGTCGTGCGCGACCACCACCTCGTGGCCCCAGCTCTCGAGCGTCGCCTGCATGTAGTGGAGGATGTGCGGCTCGTCATCCACCACGAGTACTCGCAGGTGTTCATGCCGATCGGCCGGTGAGGGTTCGTCCTCCGCCCCGCCCCCCCGCTCCCCCCGCTCCCCCCGCCCCCCGGCGAGCGGGCTGAGTTCCGCGCGCACACCGGCGGGGAGCTCGACGGTGAACGTGGCCCCGCGGCCGCTTCCCGCGCCCCCCGGGTGCACGGAAATGTTGCCGCCGTGTTCCTTCACGATTCCCAGGCAGATCGACAGGCCGAGCCCGGTTCCCTCGCCCTCGGATTTGGTGCTGAAGAACGGCTCGAACACGCGCTGCGCGACGGCTTCCGGAATTCCGGGGCCGTTGTCGGTAATGCTCACGGAGATGCCGTCCGGCTCGCAGCGGGCGACGAGCTCGATCCGGCCGCCACCGTCTTTGCGGCGCGTGCTGGTGATCGCCTGCGCTGAATTGTTGATGATGTTCACGAAGACTTGCTTGATCTGGTTCGCGTGCACTTCCACTTCCGGCAGTCCCGGCTCGAAGGTCAATGTGAGCTCGATGCGCGCGGCGAGCAGCTGGTTTTTCAAGAGCTGGTGCGTTGACTCGAGAATTGGCCGGATCGATTGGAGCTGGCGCTCGCCCTCCTGCCGCCGGGCGAACGAGAGGAGGTTGCGGACAATGGCCGATGCGCGCTCGGCTTCCTGCCGAATCACCGCGAGCGGCTCGGCGAGGCGCGGCGGCACATCCGCGGCTTCGCCCAGCAGGTCGCTGAAGCCGACGACCGACGCGAGCGGGTTGTTGAGATCGTGCGCGACGCCCGCAATCAGCTGGCCGATCGCCGACATCTTCTCCGACTGCAGCAGCTGGTCCTGGAGACGCCGCTTCTCAGTTTGATCCTCGAACAGCAGCACGGCGGCGCCCGGCTCGCCGGTGGGAATGGCGGTTACCAGCAATGTCCGCTCGCCGGCGCGCACCTCGACCGACGCTTCGCTCGGCGTCGGAGCCAGCAAGCGCGCCACGGGCTCCACCCACGACGGCGGGAGGAGGGTGAGCCACGCTCGCCCGGGAAGGGCCGTGACGGGGAGCTTGATCAAATCGGCAAATACGCGATTGGCGCGACGCACCGCGCCCTGCGGATCCACGTAGCAAATTGCCTGGTTGAATGCGTCGACCGTCTGTTCCCACTCACGCTTGCCGCTCGACAGCAGCTCGACGAGTCGCGCGTTCTCGAGCGCGAGCCCGGCCTGCGCCAGCACGGCGCGCGTGAACATCAGCGCGCCCTCATCGAAGGCGTCTTTGCGATCGCCTTCGAGCGCGACCGCGCCAATGGTGCGTGTGACGGCAACAATCGGCGCGCCGAGCCAGCTGGGGGGTATCGGTCCGGACCCGTCGAGCACGACCTCGAACTCAGCGGCGCGCGCGGCGACGTTATCCCGAAAGACCAGGGGTCCGCGCCGGAGCGCGAGCTGCAAGAGCGGCTCGTCGGTACTCGCGGGACGCGGTCCGTTGTGGTAGGTGACGGTGAGCTGGTTGGTATCGAGATCGAGCAACATCACGGAGAGACGACCGGGCGCCAGCTGTTCCGTCAGGACCCGCGCGACGATCTCGACAATCGTGGCCGGACGAAAGGCGCCCGCGAGCTCATGGGAGAGCGCGGTCAGTCGCGTCAGTACGTCGGTGACCGAACGGCTCACGTGCCTTCATCCAGGAACCGCGTCGGCACTCGCGTCGCGGCGTCCACCAGCGCCTCGGCTGACTTGATGAATCGGACCACGATCGGCAACGACCCCTGCAGCGCGACCTTGCGTTGCATGATCCCGGCGATGGGACCGAGTTCCTTCTTGATGATCTGCTTCCAGTAGCGGTATTCGGCGGTCAGGACGAAGGGGGCCTGCTGCGCGTCCTGCCGTGCCACGAGCTTCGCGGCGCGGCAGACACCGCGGTCGAGGTCCAGCCAGATCCCCACGTCTTCGGCGACGCCAATCGCGGGCTGCGCGGGCAGGACAAGCGCGACCGACCCGTGCGTCCATTCCGTCGACGCGCTGCGGTAGTCTTCGCTCGCGTTGATCGCGGCCTCATACGCGGCCACCCATTCCGCCGACGGAAAGGCGTGGAGCGCGGCGGTCACGCGACGGCCCGCGCGAATCCGTCGAACAGCGCCCGCTCCGTGAGATCTTCCGGGTGCCATTGCACCGCGACCATCCACGGGGCGTTCGCGTCTGACGGTTCCGCGCCCTCGATCACGCCGTCATCGGCCCACGCCACGGCCTTGAGACCTGGAGCGAGGTCGCGGATCGCCTGATGATGGCGGCTGTTCACCGTCGCCGCGCGCATGCCGAGGGTGCGCTCGAGGAGCGATCCGGCCGCGACGCGCACCGCATGCTCGCCCGTCTCGTCGCTGTGCGGCACGGCGCCGGGCCGCTCGCTATCCAGATCCTGATACAGGGTGCCGCCGAGCGCGACGTTGAGGATCTGAATGCCCCGACAGATCGCGAGAATCGGCAGGCGGCGCGAGCGCGCCGCCGCAATGAGCGCGAGCTCGGCGGCGTCACGCACGGGATCGACATCGCCCAGGCGAGGATGCGGCGTCGCCCCGTAGCGGTCCGGCGCGACGTCTTCACCACCCGTGAGCACCAGCCCGCGGACCGCTGCGAGGGCGGCAGCGGCGCGGTCGGCGGCCAGCATCGTTGGGACTGCGAGGGGAACAAGGCCGGCAGTTTCGAGCGCGCGCACGTACGCCGTGTTCAGTGTGACGCGATCGCGGCCATCGACCATGCGGCGCGGCGCGGTCACGGCAACCGCTTGAGCCTGCGTCACGACGTGGGAGTGGGCGCGGAACCGCCAAACAACGGACAGCGGGGGTTGCTGACGCTAGCCCAGTCGACACGCACGCCGTACAGATTCAGGACCGTGCTGCCGCCGATGACCGTGCCGATCGCGGGATGGCCCGCGGGCTCCTCCTGGTCGAGGAGCAGCACCCCCATGGCGCGTTGCGAGGTGTCGTCGACCACCAGCAAACCGTACCCCCGCGCTGGGAAGCTCGCTCCCCGGTACTGCATCGAGATCTTGCCCTCGGCATCGTGACTGACGATGAGCGCGCCGTTCCCGCCGCTGCCGGCCTTTTGCTCGATCACGTGCGCGGGGAGCGAATCGGGTATGCCGCGAGGGGGGTCGGTCAGCACCATGCGCGCGTTCTGGAGCTGCGAGGTGATCAGCGACGGACCGGCGAGCAGCGCCAGGCCGCAGGTCGGCGACCCACCGCTGCCGCGCGTACAGGCCCCGGCTGCCAGCAACACCAGAAGCGACACGATGAACCGGTTCATGGGCTCGAAATGTAACGCTAATGTGACCAGACAGCCGTCAGCGTGACGGTCCGCACAGGCGCGAGGGTTTCGGGCACCAGGTTATAGATGTAGTTGAGCACGTTCGTGGCGAGCAGACGGAACTCGACGGGTCCCTGCCTCCAGCTCGCGCGGAGATCCAACACTTTCACCGGCACCCGGCGGGGATCGACAAATCCTTCCAGCTCGATGCGCTCTGGCCGACTCGCGAATCGGAAGTCCGCGCCGACTTCACCCGGGCCGATGGTATAGTCCGCGGCAAGCGTCAGGAGGTGGCGCGGCCGGAACGCCAGCGGTCCAGACGTACTGTCGCCCGCCAGGCGCCGGCGGGTGTCGAGATAGGTGTAGCCGAGGGTCGCAATGAGCCGGTCGGGAATCGGCGCCGCGATCACGTTGGCGTCTAGGCCCGCGATCCGGGCGTGCACGACGTTCTGCAGCTGAATTTCGACGGTGCTTGGTGGAATCTGGAGCAACTGAGGCTCGATGAGATCGCGGGCCTCGGTCCAGAAGAGCGCAGCATCGAGCCGCATTATATGCCATAGCGGGGCACTCGTGTGCCCGATCTCGAACGACCACGCCGTCTCAGGCCGCAGTGTGGGATTGGGCACGACGTCGAATCCGAGAGCGGTGGTATGCACGAACCGCTCCGCCATCGTCGGAGCGCGGAAACCGCGCCCGATCGATGCGCGGAGCGTGCCACCATTCGGTCCTCGGGCGTCTGTCGGCACCGTGATCCCGACGCGGGGGCTGACGACGGCGGTGAGCGAGCCGCCATCGACAGCGAGCAAGTCGAGTCGAGCGCCGCCGCTGACCCGCACTACACCGATGCGCTGGTCGCTCTGGCCGTACGCCGCGAATTCGGACTGCGTATGCGTGCCGAAGATGTCGCTCGTCACGTCGGAGAGCGTCGCCTCCGTGCCGACGATTGCGGTGCGCGTGGAGTCGGGGTGCGCCTCGATACGGCCTTCTGCGCCAAACCGGTTCCCGACGCCGAACTCCGTCGCGCTGCGCCGCAGATCCGTGAAGTGCGTACGCATCCAGGAGCCGCGCGCGACCCACGCCAGCTGCGGCGAGACCGTCGTGCGGACCTGGGCCGCGAGATAGCCCTTGCGTGAGTCGGTGCGCGCGCCGAGCTCGGTCGTGTCCACCTTGAAGGGTTGGAAGACTTGTCCCCGATCGTCGCATTCGCCCCGACTGCACCAGCTGAGCGGAACGTCATAGCGGTCGACGGCCCATGCCCCGGAGACATCGACTCTGGTGTTGACAGCCGGTTGCCAGCGCGCTTTGCCGGCGAAATGCAGGTGGTCGTCCTGGTCCTGCTGGCGATAGCCGTCGGAGTGCCGATCGCCCGCCGCGATTCTGCCGCCCAGCTCATCGTTCCCGTAGGACGCTGCGAAGTCGCCGCTGCCGAGCAATCCCGCGTTGTCGCGAAAGCGCCAGACCGCGTGGGGCGGATCGCCGTACATGCCGCCCGTGAATCGCACGCGCGTGTGCAGGCCATTCGGGATGTCGCGGGTCGTCACGTTCACGACCCCACCGAACGCGGCCGATCCATACAACGAAGAACCCGCGCCCTTGAGGATCTGGACGCTCTCGATCTCATCCACGGCGAGCAGATCCCAGCTGATGCCGCCACGGTCTCCCTGATTCATGGGGACACCGTCGACCGTCATCAGAACGCGCGAATTCAGTCCCTGCACGTAACCGGTCGAGCCGCGCAGGTTGATTTGGCCGTTCACGAACTGCACGCCCGGTGCATGATCGACGGCTTCGTCGACCGTGTTCACGGCACGACGATTCAGGTCTTGTTCGGTGACCTGAGCAACGCTGGTGGGCGGGCGGTCGCCAAAATGCGGCACCTTGTCGCTGATCACGTCGACCGGTGGCAGGGCGAGCGGCGCCGGCAACAGCCGGATATCGAGCGTCGTCGAGTCGCCACCCGTGAGCGCGACTGTCGTGTCCACGAAGCCGTAGCCGATCGCCGCCGCGTGCACGTGCACGGGGCCGGCCGGGACCACGGGCAGTCGAAATCTGCCCTGCAGATCGGTCAGCGTGGCGAGTGTCGTTCCGCGAACGACGACCGCCGCGCCGCGAATCGGGGCGCCCTCTCGATCGTGCACGGCTCCCCGCAGCACTCCCTGCGCGGCCGCGACCAGCGGCAGGGGGGAGGCCGCGAGCGCGACCAGCAGCGCCGCTATGGCCCGGTGCACGTCACAAAGTCCGTCGCGGGCCGCAAGTTGTCGAAATCCACCACGAAATCGACGTCGCCCGCCGACGCCCCAGGCGGCACGGTCACAATTCCGGGGAGCGTCGAGTCGGCCGGGTTGCGGTAGTAGCCCGCGACGCGCAGGTACTGGGTATCGGCGGGCGTGAGGGTGAGCGTGCCCGGTTTTTTCCAGACCGCCAGGACCCAATGATAGTTCCCTGGGGACAGCGGCACGCTGTACAGCGTCAGCGAGTCGGTAAACGGGACCGAGCCGGGGATCACGGGCTGGCGGTTGGCGATGAGATCGGTGCAGGTCTGCGGAAAATCGAGGTAGGCGGCGATGAAGACACTCTCCGTGTTCGCGGGGATCGTGCCCCGGAATCGGAGCGTACCGCACAGCCCGACGAGCGACGGCGCGCAGATCGGTTCGGGCTCGAGGCCGCCGCCACACGCCGTCAGGAGAGCCGCGAGGAGCCAAACCGTGCGCATCCCAGCAATTTGCCGCCGGACGTGGGAGCGTCAACTTGACCATGGTTTTGCGCGGGAATAACGTTTCGGCATGCCACTGTACGAGTACCGCTGTACGGCGTGTGAGGCGCGGTTTTCGCGCACGGAATCGATGGCGGAGCACTCCGCGCGGTCTCGTCCTCGTTGCCCGAAGTGCGATTCGCCCGCCGTGGAGCCCGTCTTTTCCGACTTTTTCGCGAAGACCGTCCGCAAGAGCTGAACTCTGTTCGAGCGCCTGCGGGACGCCTTCCGCGCTGCTCTCGATGCGGCGTCGAGCCCGGACCTGCGATCGCTCGCGCGCCAGATGCGCGAGGCGGTCGTCGATGCGAAGGTCGCCGTCGCAGAAACTCAGGAAGCGATCGCGCGCACAGAGCGTGAGGTCGGTCTCGAGCGCCAGCGGCTGGCCGATGCCGAGCGCCGCGGCCGGCTGGCGGGCGAGATCCAGGATCAGGAGACCGTGACGGTCGCGGAGCGGTTCGCGGCGAAGCACCGCGAGCGGCTGGGGGTGCTGGAGCGCAAGCTCGCGACGCAGCGTGAGGAACTCGCGCTCGCACAGCGGGAGCTGGATGAAATGCAGTCACAGCTCAAGCGCGCGGAGCGCGACCGGCCGGCGATGGAAGCGCAACGCTCCGCGCAGGAGGCCGCGGCTGGCACGGAACCAGGACTGGATTTGCAGGACGAGCTGCTGAAGTCGGACATGGACCGGGCGGCGCGAGAGGCGACCGCGGCGCGCCAGCTCGAGGAGTTGAAGAAGAAAATGAGAAAGGAATAGCCCGTGCTTCTCCTCGCGATCCTCCAGATCCTCCACCAACCTCCACAACCTCCACCATCTGACTTTCTCAAGCGCGCTCACACCTACAGCATCGTCGCCTACGATTCGGTCACCGGCGACCTCGGCATCGCGGTGCAGTCGAAGTTCCCCAACGTCGGCGGGCTCGTCCCGTGGGCGCGCGCGGGCGTGGGCGCGGTCGCGACGCAAGCGTTGAGCAATACCGACTACGGCGAAAAGGGATTGGAGCTGCTGGCGCGCGGCGCAACGGCGCCCGAAGCGATGCGAATCATCATGCGCGGCGACCCGCAGCCCTCGCAGCGACAGGTCGGTATGGTGGATGCGCACGGCAATGCGGCGAGCTGGACCGGCGATTCGACGTTCGATTGGGCGGGCGGAAGGACGGGCGGTGGAGGGGTGGGTGGGAAGGGGCAGATGATCACCGGGCACGGCTACGCCGCGCAGGCGAACATCATGGTCTCGGATGCCACGGTGCGAAACATGGCGGAGACGTTCGAGCACGCGCGGGGCTCGCTAGCCGACCGGCTGATCGCGGCGCTGGTGGCGGGGCAGGCGGGCGGCGGCGACAGGCGGGGGATGCAGTCGGCGGCGCTGCTCGTCGTGCGCGCGAGGGGCGGCTATCTCGGCGGCACCGATCGGTATATCGACGTCCGCGTCTACGATGCGCCCGACCCGATCAAGGAGCTGCAGCGGCTGTACGCGCTGCACAAGCTCTATTTCTTCACCAGCGATTCCGCGGATCTCATTCCCATCACGCCAGCCCTGCAGAAGGAGCTGGAAGCGATCCTCCTGACTGAACCGGCGAATCAACCGCAAAAGTGGCTCGCGGCTCCACAACCCTCGCTCAACCAGACCTTTCTCACGGCGCTCGCGAATTTCATGTATTGGGAGAACTACGATGTGCGGGTGCGCATGGACGGGAAGATTGATCGCGTTGCTCTCGATGACATCCGCAAGAACCGCCGCAATGTGCGCGGTGCGCGGTAAGGAGAATTCCCATGGACGTGAAACGCGGCCGGATGGTGTTCCTCGGCTACGGCAAGTACTGGCGCTCGGACCGGATTCTGGGCCTCACGCCGATCGAGCAGGGACGAGGTCCGGGGCAGCGCACCAACGTCTTTATCGAGGGACAGGTTGAGCCGATCGTCGCCTCGCGTACCGAGCAGGCGATCCTCGAGGACATGGGCGCCACCGACGGCAGCTTCCAGCAGGAAGCGCTGCGCCAGGCGACCCGCGAGCTGCTCGAAGCGTTCCACGAATTCTCCCCGGTGCTGCGCCGTGCCCTGCAGAACGAGCACCATTTCGACGTCGAGAAATGGGAGGGGCGGGTCAGCACGTTGCTGCGCCCGTCCGAGCATCCCGACACCGCATCCCAAGACGACCTGTTCGACTGATGAACGACCAGCGCCAGTTCTTCGGTCACCCGCGCGGCCTCTCCACGCTGTTTTTCACCGAGATGTGGGAGCGCTTCAGCTACTACGGGATGCGGGGATTCCTCATCCTGTACATGACGAAAGCGCTCGGCTTCACCGATCAGCATGCCGGCCTCGCCTACGGCAACTACGTCTCGAGCGTCTGGCTCACGCCGATCATCGGTGGCTTCATCGCCGACCGCTGGCTGGGCCAATACCGCAGCGTCCTCATTGGCGGCATCATCATCGCGCTCGGCCACTTCACCCTCGCGTTCCATCCGTTGCCGTTCCTCTACGTCGGTCTCACGCTCATCGTGCTCGGCACGGGACTGCTGAAGCCCAACATCAGCACCATCGTCGGCTCGCTGTACGAGCCCGGTGACGAGCGGCGCGATGCGGGCTTCTCGATCTTCTATATGGGGATCAATCTCGGCGCCTTCCTCGGCCCGTTGATCGCCGGGAAGCTCGCGCAGGGCGTCGACTGGCATCTGGGCTTCGCCTGTGCCGGCGTCGGCATGGTGTTCGGCCTGATCCAGTATGTGCTCGGCCGCCGTCACCTGCAGCCCGGGATCGACCGGCTGGACGCGCAACGTCGAGCGCGACTGGCGGCGCAGACGGCGGGAGGCGCGCCACAGGCACCGCTCACGACGGACGACTGGCGCCGGATCAGCGCGGTGGTCGTGCTCTTCGTGTTCGCGTCGTTGTTCTGGGGAGCCTACGAGCAGGCCGGATCGACGCTGAACCTGTTCGCCGACCGCTACGTGCACCTCGAGTTGCTCGGCATCACGCTGTATGCCTCGTGGTTTGTGTCGATCCAGGCGGCGTTCGTGATTCTCCTGTCGCCGATCTTCGCCTGGCTCTGGGTGAAGCTCGGGCCGCGCCAACCATCGAGCCCGGCCAAGTTTGCACTGGCCCTGGTATTTGTGGGAGCGGCGTTCGTACTCCTGATTCCCGCCGGCTCGCTGGCGCAGAGCGGTGTGAAGGTTTCGCCGCTGTGGCTCGTCGCTGCTTATTTCATCCAGGAGCTCGGCGAGCTGTGCCTCAGTCCGGTCGGCCTCTCGCTCGTAACCAAGCTGGCGCCGGTGCGCTTCGTCAGTCTCGTTATGGGGATCTTCTTCCTCTCGAATGCCGCGGGCAACTGGCTCGCGGGATGGTCGGCGCGATTCATCAGTACCGTCCCCCTGGTGACGCTGTTCGGCGTCACCGCGGCGGTGACCCTTGGGGCAGGGGTCGTGCTGTTCCTGCTGCTCCGGCCGATTCGCAATCTCATGGGCGGCGTCCGGTAGATGACAGCACCCGTCGTCCGGCAACGCGACACGGCCGGCTGGTTCGGCCATCCGCGCGGCCTGTCGACGCTGTTCTTCACCGAGATGTGGGAGCGCTTCAGCTTCTACGGTCTCAAGGCCCTGCTCATTCTCTTCATGACCGCGGCGGTCACGCAGGGCGGCCTCGGGTTCTCCAGCGAGCGCGCCGGCGGGATCCTCGGGTGGTACGGCTTCGGCGTCTACGCATCGGCCATTCTGGGCGGGGTGCTCGCCGATCGCGTCTTCGGTCAGTACCGCAGCGTGCTCCTGGGCGGCATCATCATCGCCGCCGGCCATTTCAGCATGGCGTTTCCCACGCTGGCAACGTTCTACCTCGGTCTGTGCCTGATCGTCGTCGGGACCGGGCTGCTCAAGCCCAACGCGAGCACGATGGTGGGCGCGCTGTACGACGCGGACGACGCGCGCCGCGATGCCGGGTTCTCGATCTTCTACGGCCGGCGTGGGGATGGTGATCGGATTGATCCAGTACGTCGCCGGGAAGTCACGACTCACACCGGCGTTGGAACGGTTGGGGCAAACCGACCGGCATGCCGCTCCCTCCAGCGGCCCCTGGTGGCGCTTCACGCGCGACGAATGGGGACGCGTCGCCGCCATTGCCGTGCTGTTCGTGTTCTCCTCGATCTTCTGGGGCGCCTTTGAGCAGGCGTCGTCGAGCCTGAACCTGTTTGCCGATCGGCTGACGGAGAACCGCCTGTTCGGATTCAGCTTTCCGTCGACCTGGTATCAGTCGCTCAACTCCATGTTCATGATTCTCGGCCTGGCACCGCTCATCGGTTGGCTGTGGGTGCGAATGGGGCCACGGCAGCCGTCGAGTCCCGTTAAGTTCGCGCTCGGACTGATCTTCGTGGGTTTGGGTTTCGTGCTCATCGTGCCAGCAGCCAGGACGGCACAGGAGCGCGGCGTCCTGGTCAGCCCCTGGTGGCTGGTCGGACTGTACTTCCTGCACACGATCGGCGAGCTGTGCCTGAGTCCGGTCGGTCTTTCGATTGTGACGAAGCTGGCGCCGCCGCGAATCGTAGGTGCGATGATGGGGCTGTGGTTCTTGTCGATCGCCGTGGGGAACAAGCTGGCGGGAATGGCGGGAGGGCTATTCGATCAGTTGCCGCTGCCGCAGCTGTTTGGCGCTGTTGCGCTGACAACGTTTGGCGCAGCTGCGATTCTCTTGCTCCTGACGCGTCCGATTCAACGACTCATGGGTGGTGTCAGGTAGGCGGGCTGTCCGTCAACTTCATGGGCGACTCGGCATAATGGCACGCTGCGAGGTGTCCAGGCGTGAGTTCTCTGAGCGCCGGCACTTCCGTTCGACACCGCTCGCTCTTCAGCGGATGTGGACATCTTGGGTGAAAGGGGCATCCAGGCGGCGGGTGCGCAGCTGACGGCATATCGCCCGCGAGCACGATCCGCTGCTTCGCCGCCCGCGGGTTCGGCTCCGGCACCGCCGACAGCAGCGCGGTCGTATAGGGATGCCGCGGCTGTGCGTAGATCTCCGCCGCGGGGGCGCGCTCGACGAGCTTGCCGAGGTACATGACGGCGACGTCGTCGGCGATGTGACGGACCACGGCGAGGTCGTGCGCGATGAACAGGTAGGTAAGGCGGCGCTTGGCCTGCAGGTCGGCGAGCAGGTTCAGCACCTGGGCCTGCACGGAGACGTCGAGCGCGCTGACCGGCTCGTCGCAGACGATGAACTGGGGCTCGACCGACAGCGCGCGCGCGATGCCCACGCGCTGTCGTTGGCCGCCCGACAATTCGTGCGGATAGCGCTCCGCGAACGCCGCGTCGAGTCCCACCTCTTCCAGTAACGCGGACACGGCGCCGTTCAGCCGGTGAATTTCCAGCGGCTCGCGCAGCGTTTCGTCGACGGTCATGCGGGGATTGAGCGAGCTGTAGGGATCCTGAAAGACGATTTGCATTCGGCGCCGCAGCGCGCGCAGCCGCGCGGCGTCGAGTGCGAACACGTCGTTGCCATCGAACAGGACCGTGCCCGACGTCGGCTCCTGGAGCCGCAGCATCGTCCGGCCGACGGTCGTCTTCCCCGAGCCTGACTCGCCGACCAATCCGAGGGTACGGCCGGACGCGATGGTGAACGACACACCGTCCACCGCGCGCACGGGCGTGCGCGGCGCGCCCAGGCCGAACCAGCTGCGCTCGCCGGGATAGTGCTTCACCAGGTCTCGCACCGCGACGAGCGTCATCGTTTCGGCACGCGCCGTTGGGGCTCGGTCACGAGCCAGCACCGCGCGGTGTGACCCGCGCCGTCGCCGGCATCGAGCAGCGGCGGCTCCTCCGCGACGCACTTCTCCCACGCGTACGGACAGCGCGGATGAAAACGGCACCCGGTCGGCCACGCGGTCGCCGCCGGCACCTGACCAGGGATCGCGTGGAGGCGCGCGCGCCGCGCGTCGATGCGGGGAACGGCGGCGAGCAGCCCTTCCGTGTACGGATGGGTAGGCTGCTCGAACAGGGCATTGGTCGTCGCCGTCTCCACCACACGTCCCGCATACATGACGACGACGCGATCGGCATGTCCCGCCACCACGCCGAGGTCGTGCGTGATCAGCAGGACGGCCATGCCCAGCTCCTGTTGCAGGCGATCGAGCAGCTCCAGGATCTGCGCCTGGATGGTCACGTCGAGCGCAGTGGTCGGCTCGTCGGCGATCAGGACCTTGGGGTGACAGATCAGCGCCATGGCGATCATCACGCGCTGCCGCATTCCACCCGATAGTTGATGCGGGTAGTCGTCGACGCGCTCGTCGGGATCCGGAAAGCCGACGAGGCGCAGCATGTCAATGGCCCGTGCCCGCGCCGCGCGGCGCGACAGCTGCTGATGGATGATGGCGGCTTCCGCGATCTGATCGCCGACCGTGAACACGGGATTGAGCGAGGTCATCGGCTCCTGGAAAATCATGGCGATCTGATTGCCCCGCACGGCGCGGAGCTCGGGTGTGGAGAGCGCGAGCAGATTGCGGCCTTCGAACTCGATCAGGCTCCCGGGGAGAATGTGTCCCGGCGGCTCCGGCACGAGCCGGAGAATCGAAAGCGAGGTGACCGTTTTCCCGCAGCCCGATTCGCCGACGATGCCGAGCGTCTCGCCCGGATAAAGATCGAACGAAACGTCGTCGACCGCGCGCGCGGTGCCCTTGCCGTGCTCTGTGACGAAGTAGGTCTTGAGATCGCGCACGCGCAGCAGTACGGTCCCTCCGGAGTGCGCCCCGGGCTGTGTCACGTCATGTCCTCGCGTGGATTCATGGCATCGCGGACGCCATCGGCGACTGCGTTCAAGGACATCACCACCAGGGAGATAGCGAGGCCCGGAAAGAATGTCGACCAGGGCGCCGTGTAGAGGCCCGGCGCGCCGTCGGCGATCATGTTGCCCCAGCTGGCGTCCGGCGGCGGCACGCCGATGCCGAGGAAGGACAGCGCGGCTTCGAGCAGCAGCACGTTCCCGACACTCAACGCGGCGGAGACGATGATCGGTGCGGCGGCATTCGGTAGCACGTGGCGAAGGATCACTCGCCTCGAGCCCGCGCCGAGGGCGCGGGCGGCGGTGACGAAATCGCGCTGCCGGAGGGAGAGCACTTCCGCCCGCACCAGCCGGCTGGTGCCGAACCACGAGGTGAGACCGATGGCGATGACCAGCGCCGCGAAGGGGAGACCGTCCCACAAGGCGACAGCCATGAGGAGGATGAAGATGCGGGGCAGGGCGAGTCCCACGTCCACGCCGCGCATCAGAACGGCGTCAATCCACCGGCGATAGTAACCGGCGGTGGCGCCGACCAGTGTGCCGAGGGCTACCGCCACGAGCGCGCCAAGCGCGCCGATGCCGAGCGACACCCGGGCTCCGTAGACGATGCGGCTCCAGACGTCGCGGCTCAGCGGGTCGGTACCCATGAGAAAGGTCCACGAAGGCGGCTGATTCGTGAGGTGCACGATGTCGATCTGCCGGTTCGGCTCGAACGGGGCGATCAGCGGTGCGGCCAGGGCGACGATGACCAAAAATGTGAGAATGCCGAGGCCCCAGGAGGTCGTGCGGACCCGGAAAAACCGCCGCCCCGCGCCCCCCCACTTCTCCAGTCGCAAGGCGCGATGGCGCAGCGCGCGGACCACTTCCGCCGCGATGACGAGCGCGACGAACAGCGCGAGCCAGTTGCCGAGCGTCATACGGTGGCGATATCCACGTCGGCGCCGGCATGGACGCGCAACCGCGGATCGGCGATGCCAAGCAAGATGTCGGCGAGCAGGTTACCGGCGAGGACGACGGTACTGGCGATCAAGGCGCTTGCCGTCACCAGCGGATAATCACGCGTGAGGATCGCATTGAAGGCGAGCCGCCCCATCCCCGGCCACGCGAACACGGTTTCGACGAGCACGGCACCCGTCAGCAGGAATGGAAACGCGAGACCGAAGCGCGTAATAAAGGAAAGCAGCGCGTTGCGGAGTTGGTGGCGGAGCACGATCTGCCGCTCCGGCACGCCCTTCGCCCGCGCGGTTCGCACATAATCCTGACTGGCAACCTCGAGCATCGCGGCTCGTTGAAAGCGCGCGGTCCCCGCCGCTCCGACGACACCGAGCGTCGTCGCCGGCAACACCAGGTGCCAGAGCCGATCGGCCACGCAGTAGAGCGAGGTTACAACGGGACAGAAGATCGGGTCGCTGGCGCCTCCGACCGGAAACAAGCGCAGCTTTTCACCGAAAATGAGCAGCAGGATCGGCGCCAGCCAAAATGTCGGGAGGGAGTAGACGAACAGCGTGGCATTCCCCAGCACCAGGTCCGGCAGCCGGTTGACGCGGCCGGCCTGATAGATGCCGAGGCCGAGCCCAAGCAGGAAATCGAGCGCCAGGGCGGCGCCCGCGAGCTGCAGGGTGAACGGCACGGTTTCGACGAGCGCGTCCACCACGGGCCGGCGGAGCGAGAACGACATGCCCAAATTGCCGTGCGCCAGCTCCACCAGATAGCGCCAGTATTGCACGGCGATCGGCTGATCGAGTCCGAACTGGCGGGTGAGAAGGTCGCAGACCCGCGGCTCGAGGTTTTCGCTGCACGGCTTCCCGGGCGCGAGATGGATCAGAATGAAGATGAAGGTGACGACGGCGAAGATGATGGCGACGGAGGCAACCAGGCGTCGCAGGAGCCAGACGCTCCCCCCCCCGCCCCCCCCCGTCACCTAGCGCTCCACGCGGTCTCGATCGATCAACCGGTCTGGGGGGATGCGCCAGGTGCGGAGCAGGGCCGCCCACGAATCGGGACGGAACTGCACGTTGTCGACGCGCTTGTGGACCGCACCGACGTTGGAGAGTGCGTACAGGAAGACCGCGGGGGCGTCCGCGTTGATCGTTTCCAGGGCGGACCGCCACAGCGCGCGCGCCCGATCGCGGGTCGGGGCGGAAATCGCCAACTCCACGATGCGCTCAAACTCCGGATTGTAGTAGCGGCCGAAGTTCGAGCCGCCAAACCCTGCTCGTGTCCACGACTGCGTGATGCCGGACCCCGGTGACGGATCATTGCTGCGCGATAGCAGCGCCGTATCGAAGTTCCCGGAGCCCGTCCGCTGCGCGACGACACTTCCCTCGAGTTCGTCAATCTCGACGCGGACGCCGACGGCGCGGAATTGCTCTTGCAGCAAGCGCGCGTATTGCTTGCGCAGGCCGCTGGAGCTGGGCACGAGGATGTGGAAGGCGAGCGGCTGCCCGTCCTTGTCTCGGATACCGTCCCCGTCATGGTCGCGCCACCCGTGCAGGCTCAAGAGGCGGGCGGCCTGCGCCGTGTCATAGGGCAACTGCCGCACATCCGGATCCCAGATGCCGACGAGCGCCGAGATCGGGCCGGGCGGTACCTGGCCGTAATCGCCCAGGGTGCTTTTGACCAAACTCGCGCGGTCAACGGCCATGGTGAGCGCACGGCGCACGTCGCGGTCGCCGAAAATCGGATGCGGCTTCGAGGTGTCGCCCGGCGCGCGCTGGTTGAAGCTCAAGAACGTGTACACGTTGCCACGGTAGCTGTAGATCGCGAGCTGCTGCGCGGCCTTCGCGCGTTCGACGTTGTCCGGCGTCACCAGCTGCTCGCGGATGTCGGCTTGATCGGCGATCACCTGTTGGACGGCCACCGGTAGGCTGGGCGTGAATCGCCAGATGAGCCGGCGAATCCCCGGGCGACCGAGAAAGAAGTTCGTATCGGCGCCGAGCTCGATCGACTGCGCCGCCTGCCACCGGACGAAGCGGTAGGGCCCATCGCCGACGGGCTGGCGGCCGAAGGGCGCGGTCCGCCACTGCTCGCGCGGCACCGAGCGGAGCAGATGCGCCGGCAAGATCCGCATGTGGTAGACGGCATCATAGAACATCTCGCGGTAGCGCTCGCGGAAGCGGAAGACCGCGGTGAGCGAGTCCCGCGTGGTGACCTTCTCGATGCGCTGCAGCTTCGGCCGCAGTCACCGGCTGGCCATCCTGCCAGCGGGCACGGGGGTCGAGGTGGAACACCAGCGTTAGGGGCCCGTCCCACTCCCACCGCTGCGCGAGCAGAGGCTGAAAATCCTCGTCGCCGTCGGTATTGGAGGACATGCCGACATCGGCCAGCTTGAGAAACAGCTGCTCCCCGATGTCGCTCGCGACGATGTCTTCGGTGGACGGCGGCAGCAGGGTCGGGGGTTCCACCACCGCGGCGTCGATCAGCGTGCCGCACCCCTCGGTGGTGCAGCCACCGTGGCGCTCGCAGGCGGCGAGCGCGACGACGGCCAGAACGATGTAAGGGGATCGTAAAGAGCGCCGTGGCATGGCGGTTAACATTTCACCGCGGGACGAGAGATGCAACGTCGGGCAGTCGGACGGTCGGACTGTCGGACGGTCTAAGGCTTTCTCCCCAATTGTCGGCAACCGCTCTCGCGGTTTCTTCGAACGTGACGGGTCGTCCCAGAACATCGGAGAGCGTCGTGGCTCCCGTGCCTCCGGGCACGGTTTCCTG
>WNGJ01002598.1_pt2 | contig 25683 bp, 26 predicted proteins | sample 5400611 | NCBI WGS metagenome assembly WNGJ01 (sample SAMN13153375, study PRJNA577476) | soil metagenome | isolation source: 40 cm soil or saprolite under Garry oak tree replicate 1 | place: USA:California | collected 2016-06-15
CGCCCGGCGCGGCGAGTACCGGGTCCTCTTGCGCATCGATGAGGAGCAACGCGTGGTCCGCGTGGTCCGCGTTGACCACCGATCCGACATCTACCGGCCAGCGTGACGCCACCGGTATGAGCACGGGACACTGATCTCGCAGCCCAGTTCCTGGCCCAGACCGCGCGGCGGCGGGCGAAGATGGAACGGGTGGAGGCGCTGCTGGCCGAGGCCACGGACGTGTCCCCGCTGGCCCCGCTGATCGGCGCGGAGGATGTCGCGGCTGCGTGGGAGGCGCTGCCGCCGGGCCAGCGCCGCGCTGTGGTGCAGGCACTGATCACCGTCACCGTTCAGCCTGTCGGGCGGGGATACCGGCCTGATGTGCGGGACCGGGTGGCCTTCGGCCCCGCCCAGGTGCCGGCCCTGGCCGCCTGACAATCTCTCGCGCCAGCCCCCCGGCCCGGTATTCCCCGGGCCGGGGGGGCGTTCGTGTGCGCAGGCTGTGCCCTGCTGTGCGCGGCCTTTGCTGGCAGCCGGGGGCTCACCGGCCTGGACTGGGGGGCTCACCGTCCGGGTTGGCAGCCGTGGTCCCGGTGGCCGGTCACGATCCACCCGCCGCCGAGGGCGAAGGGCCATAGCTGGTATCTGAGCGCGTCGAGCACCTGGGCGAGGGCGCTGTTCATGACCTCGTGTGCGCTGTGATACTCCACCTGGCGGTCCCAGTTCAGGCATAGCAGGTCGTGGGCTGTCCAGGACACCACGATCCCTCCGTGGCCGCTGGGATCGCTGGTGCGGGCGACCGGGAGCAGGCATACTCCGCCGAGCCGGCGCATTGGGTGCCAGGGGGGCCGTGGCCGACCCGCTCGCACGGCTGCAGAGCGCGTCACGAGCGCCGCTGGCCTGTTTACCAGCAACGCGCGTTCCGGCGTGTCTACCACGCGGGGACGCCGGTTCCTCCGCTAGCGTTTCCGGCCACAACCTGTAGGTGTCCGATGGAGCTTTACCTCAACATGCTGGGAGTGAACGCTGCATGGTGGACCAAGTCGCGGTACGGGCGTGGGATGCGGAGTACGCCGCCGGGCGGTACGTCGATGATCCTCCGGTGGGTTTCGTAGAGGACATCGTGGCGGCGGCGAAGGACGCAGGGGTGGACCGCGGCCTGTATATCGGGTGCGGGAACGGCCGGAATTACATTCCGCTGACGGAGGCGGGGCTTGACCTGACCGGGCTGGACATCTCCGCCACGGCAATCGCTCAGCTCGCCAGGCGGCTGCCGGGGCGCCGGGACCGGCTGGTCACCGGGGACTTGTCTGGACTTCCTGGCGGGCAGCGGTTCCCCCTGGTGGCGGCGATCCAGGTCATGCAGCACGGCACCCGCCCGCAGGCCCACAGCCTGCTCGCGCAGTCCCTGGACCGGGTCGCCGCAGGCGGCTTGTACGCCATCCGGGTCAATGCCGTCGGAACTGACGTGCATCACGTGCACGAGGTTACCGAACGGGACGCTGACGGTTCCTATTCGGTCCGGTACACGCAAGGACCTAAAGCGGGCATGACCGTGCACTTTTGGACCGCGAGAGAACTGGACACGGCGATGTCCGCGGCGGGGTTCGATCCGGTGCTGGCGTTGCGGCCGCAGGCGGCCTGGCGGCAGGCCAGGAGCGAGGGGCTGTGGCTGCAATGGGAGGGGATCTACCGCCGCGTGCCGTGATCAGGGGCGTTCAGCAGCCAGGTGGCTGGCGAGCAGTGATGCGCCGAAGTCCTGTCCCGGTCTGCGGAGCACGGTGTGGGCGTGGTCAGCGTGCCGCTGGCTGTTGTCGTATTCGATCAGCAGGCCGGGTACCTGGATCCGGTAGTAGTGAGCGTCGCCTGCCAGCAGCCCGCCTGCCCATGCGAAGGTGATCTTGCTGTCAGTCGCACAGTGCTCGCCGTCAGCCAGGTCCGGGGCGAGCCGGTCCAGGTAGATACCCAGCAGTTGCCGAACTTGGCGGCGAGCTTGTTCCGGCAGCCGCGAGACAGTGATTCCGGTCGGCTGTAGCGGGCTGTCGGCAGCAGTGGCGGTCGTGGTGATGATGTCGGCCGGGGCGGTGTCGGCGATGACGGCCAAGTCTCGCAGCGAGGGTGGCAGTCCGGTGATGAGGGCGCGGGCGAGTTCTTCTTCGCGCAGCAGCGGGGCGATGACTAGCTGGCCGTTGTGCCGGACCTGGGCTGGGTTGGCGCCCATGAACAGCGGCGCGACGACGGGCTGTCCGGCGATGATGGTGACGGTAGCGGACAGGTGGTGGCCTTCGAATCGCCATGCCCAGGCGTCGTCTCCGGGGCTGCCGAAGACGGCGACGTCGTAGCCGCTGCTGTGTCGGCCGCGCCGCCCGTGCTCGTCGAGGTCGAGAACCTCTTCGAAGGCCATGATGGTGACGGCCTGGGCGAACGCGGCCCGGGAAAAAGCGGTGGCCAGCAGGCGGTGGGCCGCCTTGCGCCCGGCGGTCCCGAGTTCGGAAAGAGCGATGCCGCGCCGGGGACCCGGGAGGTAGGACCACTGGGTGCGGGCGGGTCCGGTGAACGGGTAACAGGCGTGCTGTTCGCCGCCGAGTGGCAGGGCGGACAGCAGCCCTTCCGCGGCCGTGGTCATCGCGCGCTCAGTGCCGGTCATCGGTCATCCAGGACATGTTTGGAGTTTCGTTCGCCCTCGATGGCCGCGAACGCTGCAGCAATCAGGGCGGGGTTCTGGTAGGCGAAGCGGATCGACAGGTAACACCGCCCGATGAGTGCCGTGAGCCTGGCGCAGTGCGGTTCGTCCGGGAGCGCGTGCTCGCGGAGGCGCTTGCGGAGCGCGAGCAGTTCCAGGAGGCTGCCCTCGAACCACGCCTGATCGGGAAGCGGTTGGCCCAGCCACGCCACGGCGTCGCCGGTAGTCATAATCTCCCAGATCACGCAGTCGGTGACCTGCCCCGGCGGGTCAGGGACGCCGGCCAGGTGGGGAATGCGCACCGTACCAGTGGGCACCGGGGCCGGGCGGGCCGCGGAGGTCATGCAGGGCACGACCGGGATCGCGTGCGCAAGGCGATAGTCGCCGAGATGGACGGCGAACCGCAGTGCCAGCCATGCCGGCCGCTCGGCCCCGGGCTGATACGCGGTGGCAGCAGCTACACCGGGTTCCCGCAGGACTTCCAGGGTGCTTCGCGTCGGCTCGGCAGTGGGCCGATGCTCCAGGTGGTACCCGCAGTGCTCGCCGAACGAGTGGCCGACCGCATCGTGGCAGGAGCCGGCCATGAGCAGGAGGACCCCGGCGGGCAGGCCGTCGTCCAGCGCGGGAGGAGCCGGTTCGAGGGTGAGAGTGTTCATCACGGGCCGTATTTCCAGGGAAGACGGGTGTGGTCCGGACAGTCCCCGGCGGGCGGGGTAAGCAGCCGCCGGTGAGGTCCGTCATCGCCGTAGCGATCAAGGAACGCGGTCATGGCAGGTGATGCGGCGAGCGTCCGGTTGACGCAGGCCAGGTCGCGGCCCAGGTCGTGCCCGCCCCGGTCCGGCCGGGCCAGGGTGGCGCCGCCTAGCAGCAGTGCCGCGAAGACCAGGTCGATGACGCGACCCGGGACTGATTCGCGATGGTGGAAGTTGACCGGAAGGCCGTCGCCGAGCACGCACAGCTCGATTCCGCCGGGCATGAGGTATCCGTGGCCGAGCGGCCCGTAGTCAACGACGCGGATCGCGCGTTCTGCCCATTCGCTCAACGAGAACTCGTAGTCGCGGCTGGTCATGGACGCCAGGTAGGCGGACGAGGTAAAAGCCTCGGCGTGCTCGCCGGTCAGGCTGCCCCGCCCGGCGCTGCCGAGCACGAGCAGCGGCTGGTGCGTCCTGAGCGTGTAGGTGAGCGATCCGCTGACAGCGAACCCGTCCACCTGGGCGGTCACCAGCGTGGCGGGCTGCTGGTCGTAGACGGCGACGCGCATCCGGTACACGTCGCGCAGCAGCCGGGCGGCCTGCCGGCCGAGCCGCCCGTACCCGAGGACCAGCGCGGGACGGCCTGCCCACATCTCATCGCGAAGCAGGTCAGCGACGGCGCTGGTGGCGGCAGCAGCGACGTAGGGGGCTTCCACGGCTGCCTTGAGGTCGGACTCGGCGACGGAGAAGACCGGGACCGGGATCTGACCATAAGGCTCGATCTTCCAGATGCCCGACATCGTCTGCTCCACCACCCCGGCGATCTCGCTTGCCCGGTCCGGCATGTGGTCCAGGACGGCTGGCAGGACGTAGCCGCCGTCGTCGAACGCTAGGGTCCGAACGCCGTTGGCGGCGGCACGGTCGAGGTGGGCACAGATGCCAGCGACCCGGTCGGGATACGACACGACGTTGACGCCTAGCCCGTGGCGCAGCCAGCCGTCCACCCGGCCGCGCATCCGGTACGGGTAGCCCTTGTCGATGACGGTGATAAGCCCGGGGCGCACTCCGCACGCGGTAAGCGCGGCGGCCATCGCGGTGAAGTCGCGCATGTGATGGATAGCGCACAGCACCGCCATGTCCGCGAAGGCACTGGTGCCGAGGTACCCGGCAAGGCCGGCAGTCACTGGCATCTGCTCGCCGATCCGGGCTAGCTCCCAGCCTGTCAGCGGCAGGGAATCCAGCACGGCCAGGATCCCGGACAAGCCGTCGCTGGTGTTGCGGCCGGGATCGCTGATCGTCACGCTGGCCGTCAGGCACCCTGGGCCAGCCGAGTCGCAGACAGCCTTCCCGATCGCCAGGACCGCAGCCCCGCCGGCGGGCAGTCCCAACGTCACAGCCCCGGCCGGGCTCTCCGGCACGGTCGCCGCGACGCAACCCACCCGGCCCAGCTCACACAGCAGGTAGCGCCACGCATCTGCCCTGTCGCCGTCATCCGCTGCCCGGAAAACTACCTGGTGGGCGGCGGGCAGTGTCCGCGTTCCCGCACGCGGGACCTCTTGGCGCATGGTCTGAGTCACGGTCGCGTACCTCCGTTCACGACGAGCTCCTTCAAGCCAACCTGGCTGGAGATCGCCGGACCACGGCAGCACTGCGGCATCCGTGACGCATTTCAGCGGCAGCCCTGGCCGGTCACCGGGCGGCCCCGTACGCTGGAATCGGTGGCACTCGGCAGGCGGAGGTGTCCTCTGGCGGCCAGACGGCGGCGCCTTGCCGGACGGCGGAGATCGCTCGGCTACAGTCAGGAACACCTCGCCAGCCAGCTCCGCGTGGACCGGACAACAGTCGGCCGCTGGGAACGCGGGGAGACCGACCCTCACCCGTACATCCGGCGACGGCTGTGCCAGGTCTTGCAGGTCCCGGCTGGCGAACTGGACACCTTACTTGCTGTCGAACCCGACAATGAGCCGTCTCTCCAAACCCCGTACACGACACCGGTCATCTCCGGCCGTGTCGTGGCCGGGCCGGACCCGATGGGTGCGCTTGACGATATGTACCGCCGCGAACTGCTTCGCCTGCTGAGCATCGCCGCTGTCGCCGTGGCCATGCCTGAGGACGCCGTCGCCACGGGCAGTCGCGGTCTCGCCGCCGCGCGAGGGCCGGCGGACATAGAGCAGTACGCTGCCCTCAACGCCCACCTGTGGCAGGTGTTCGCCCTGTCCCGGGCCAAGCGGCAGGTCTATCCCCTCGTGCATGAACAACTCGGCGTGCTGATCGGCCAGATGAACCGCGGCCAGCCCGCCGCCGTACACCATCAGCTGTGCGTCCTGGCCTGTGACCTATCCCAGCTGGCGGGGGAGATCTTCTTCGACAGTAACCGGTATGCCGAGGCCGCCCACTGCTATGTCCTGGCCGCCTCCGCTGGCCGTGAAGCCCGCTCCTACGACCGCTGGGCCTGCGCACTCACCCGCCAGGCATTCATCAGCATGTACGACAGGCAGTACCCCCAGGCCGCAGCCATCCTGACCGCCGCCGCCCGCATCGCCCGCAACGGCGACAGCCAGCTGTCCACCCGGCAGTGGGTCGCCGCCGTCCAGGCCCAGACCTACGCGGGACTCGGCGACCAGCAAGCATGCAACCGCGCACTCGACACAGCTAGTTGCGTTCTCGACCTTGCTGACACGGCCAGCCCGGGGGGCTGGCTCCGATTCGACGGCTCCCGGCTCGCCGAAGAACGCGGCACCTGCTATCTCACCACCGGGCAGCACGCCCAGGCCGAGGCCGCCCTCACCGTGGCGCTCGGCCGCACCGTCTCGCTGCGCCGCCGCGGCAGCCTGCTTGCTGACCTGGCGGTGCTCGGCGCCCAGCGGCGGGACATGGACCAGGTCCTGCACTACGCGGCAGACGCCGTCGACCTAGCAGAGCAGACCGGGTCCACAGGCTACGTCGGCCGGAAGCTCTGCCATCTCCAGGCCGAGGTCAGGCCCCTGCTGGCCGATGCCAGGGTGGCGGAACTGAGTGAGCGGATCACCCGGCTGCCAGTCACCAGCTGAGAACGAGAGGACCCGCATGCAGACCGCGACGGACGAGCATGGCCGTATCTTCCGCGAAGCCTGGATCGCCGGGGTGCGCAAGCACTACCCCGGCGGCCCCAAGCCGGGCTACGTCGCGCGGTGGGATGACACGCCCGGCTGGGAACGCCAGGCCGCCGCCGCGGTCTACGCCCAGGTCTGGGCCTTCGTGGACATCAGCGGACGCAGCACCGCAAGGCTCACCCGCGAGCAGAAAGGCCGGTTCGTCGCCACCTGCTGGATCGCCCAGATCTACAAGCACATCCCCGACCCCAAACCGTCCTATGTGGCTGACTGGGACGACCTCCCCGAATGGCAGCAGCAGACCGACGCCGACATCTTCGAACACATCGAAGGTCTCCAGTGACGAAAGCCCCGCCATTAGCCTGCCCCAGTGCCATTAGGCCAGGGGCGGCTGAGCTGGCATCTGATGAGCAAAGGCTCGATCCGGCTCGCGCCCGGGGTACTGCGGACTCTCCAGGCGGGGCCGCCGAGAGGAATCCCGCTTAACGCCGCATGGGCGATTTTCGAGTTCATCCACGGGCCGCTCAGCCAGGATCCCTGGAGAGTTTCCAGGCCGCTGCACGATGAGCTGGAAGGCTTCCGCGGCGCCCGGCGCGGCGAGTACCGGGTCCTCTTGCGCATCGATGAGGAGCAACGCGTGGTCCGCGTGGTCCGCGTTGACCACCGATCCGACATCTACCGGCCAGCGTGACGCCACCGGTATGAGCACGGGACGCTGACGGTTCACTCATGGCGGCGAAACGGCGCCTCGTCGTCCTCGGCGACCGGCTCGTCATCCTCGTCGTCAACGAGCACTGAAGCCGCGGAGCGGGCCGCTTCGCGGGACCGGGCGGAGGCGTCGCCGTCGAGCCCGATCTGCTCTATGCACCACTCCGTCCACTCCGGCAGCAGCCGTAGCGCCGAGTTGGCGTAGTCGGCAAAGTAGCCTTCGCGGATCAGGTGCGCCGCCATCTCGATACGGTGCGGCGAGCAGGCGTGGAACGAGCGCTCGTCCAGATTCTCATGCGGTCCCCACTCGCCAAGGATGGTGCCCGTGGCCTCGGCCGCTGTCTCGGAGACGTCATCGTGCCGTGCGGCGTACCAGTCCAGGAACGCATCATGCACATGGCCGGCGTCGAACGGGGACGAGCCTGCGCCTGCGTCCGCGGATCCGGTGAGCGCCGCGCAGGGTGACAGCGCCGCACCGGAGGCCGCGGGGCCGACGGCGTCGCGCCATTCACCCAGCGCGTCCTCGGCCGAGGCGAACACGCCGGCGCCGACCACGACGGCGATCCAGCACAAGTCGATGTCCCAGGCATACCAGTGATCCGGTGCGCCCCCGTCGTAGCTGAACGGGGCCACGAGCAGGATGCGGCTACCGTACACGTCCCGGGCAACCAGGGGTTCCCCGGCCGGCCGGGGACCATCGGCCGGGCAGCCGACGGCGGGCTCCAGCCCGCGGTCCGCCAGCAGCTTGGCCACTTTGTCTGCTTCGGCCAGCGCGGTGTCATAGGGATCCCTGATGTCGGGGAACTCCTCGCGGACGCTCAGGACAGTCTTGCTCACCGCGTCGGAGGGCGTCCGGGGCGCCGTCAGAGCCAGCCCGCACAGCAGCGCCCAGAGCTTCTGCCAGTCATCAGCGCCCTGGGCCAGCGCCGCGCGCAGCGCCGCCCCGGTCTCCTCCGCGAGGGCGCGCAGCCACTGGGCTGGATGTAGACCGGTCACCGGCGACTGCAGGCGGTCGTAGAACTCGTCGCCCACGATCTGGCAGGCTTGCGTCTCCAGATCGACCAGGCGAGACGGCCAGGTGAGTACGCGGGCCCGGGCGAGAACGCGTTCGTGGGATTCCCGCCACCACGGTTCGGGCGGCGCGCCGCCGGCCAGGCGATAGGCCAGCTCCCGGAACGCCGCCCGATCCGGATCCGCCTGCGGTGCCTCCGGCTGACGCCGGAGCAACTGCTGGGCGCGCCGCTGCGGGTTGCCGCTGACGCCCTGCCGGTGAGTCTTGCGGTTGCGAGAGTTCCGCTTCTTGGAAGACACTCGCGTCAGCGTAGCGGTTCCAGGGGCTACCCACATGGGCTGCGCCCGCCCCGGGGGGCTGAACAAAGCCGACGACCTCGCCGGTTTTCGAGCTGGCTCCGGTCTAACCGCTGTCGCCGGCCAGCCGTACCTCGCCGCTGACGGGGCGTCAGCCGAATTTGTCCGCCCGGGCGTGCTCGTGGTCGATCAGGAAGACGACCCGGCCGGTGCGAATGGGGTACGGCTGGCCGGTGTACTTGCGGGAGATCCGGTCGATGATGGCCCAGGCTCCGTCCCCGCCGATCCTGTCTGCGACGTGGCCGCGGATCGTCGCCATGGTGAAGGGGTCGTCGTGCGCGGTGATCGAGATCGCCACCCGCGGGTCCCGGTCGAGGTTCCTGGCCTTGCGTGAGCCCGGCCCGGTGAGGAAGGCGATCCGGTCGCCTTCCAGCCCGATCCACACCGGGACGCTGTGCGGCGCCCCGTCCGGGAGCACGGTGGCGACGTGGGCGTAGTTGGGGCCGTCGAGCAGGGCGCGGACGGCCTCGGGAAGATCTGTCATGGCCTTCTCCTTTGACTCCTTCGAGTGAGAATCCGGACGGTCACGGTTGCGGTTTCGAGCGGGTTGACGGCGCCGGTGACAGCTTCGGGCATCCCGGCGGGAACAGCGAGGCCGGGTGCTCAGGGTGGCCGCCGAACGCGCGGCAGGCGCGACTCCCTACCTCGTGCCGCCCGAGCACGCCCGCCAGGCACGGGAGATCCTGGGCCCCCAGCCGCTGCTCGCGCCCGAGCACAAGGTGGTGCTCGGCGCCGACAGCGTGCGCGCCAGGGCACTCGGCCGCGCGCGGGTACATACCCAGCCGCCCACCTGCGCCGACGGGGCGCCGAGCTGGCTCGGCGCCCCGCCACATCGGTGTCCTGTCACCCTTGATGTGAGGTGTCAGGGCGTTGGGTCGGTGACCGCGCTGCCGAAGATGTCCGAGTTGCCGAAGGTGGGCCGGCAGTCGGTCTGCGGGGCGGGTCTGGGCACGGTCGTGCCGGTGCGCAGCGACAGCCGCCACGCGTCGATGGCGGGGCAGTCAGCCCCGTTGCGCACGTCGTTCCACACGCCGACCGCGCCCGTCCGGGTCGCCGCCGCATAGACGTAGTCGCCCAGGAACTCCGCGGTGAGGTTGTTTTGCGACGACGCGCGCGGGTCACCCACGGCGCCCCGGTCGAGGGTGCCGAACGCGCCTGGTGTCCCGCCGGTGACGTCGGCGTGCAGGATCGCGCCGACCAGGCCCCGGGACGAACTCGTGTCGTTTCTGTAGGGCGTGGTGAACGCGTTGTACACGATATAGATGTCGGCGCCGTTTGGTGAGATCGCTGGGGCGGTGTAGTAGGGCCGGTCCCCGGCCGCGAGCGAAACCGCGGTGGGCCCGGTGAACGACGCCCCGCCATTGCCGGAGGTCATCAGCAGAAGCTGCTCGTGGTTGAGCCCCTTCGCGCCGTCGGCCCAGCTCAGGGCGATCTCGTTGGTCGCGTCGGCCCCGGTCGGCGCGCCGTTGGCGATGTCGGCGCTCGGCGCGAAGGCCAGGTCGTTACGTGCGCCGGCGATGCCGTCCATGACCGGCCGGCCGATCACCGGGTCGATGACCCCGGGATTGACGGCGGCCGCCAGCAGCGACGGGCCGGTGAAGTGGGCCCCGCCGTCGGCCGACTTGTACATCATCTCGAACGACACGCCGCCCCGGCTGCCGATCCCGAACACGTAAAGGTTGCCGTGGCTGTCGGTGCGGACCGTGCAGCCGTCGGGCTGGCTGTTGATGCCGTTGTTGGTCGCGGGGCCGACCTGCTGCTGCACCCAGGTGGCGCCGCCGTCGCCCGACCGTGCGACGATCAGCGGGGTCGGCAGCGCCTGGCCCCGGCTGTTACTGCGGAAATCCGCCCAGCAGACGTAGACGCTGCCGAAGAACGGGCTGCTTTGGGCGTTGTCGGCCCAGATCTGCGACTTGTCGGAGAACGTCGTCGCCGACTGTTTGGAGATCATCACTGGGTTCATCCACGCGGACGCGTCACCTCTCGCCGCGGCCGCGGGATCGTCGGTCCGCGACACGGCGATCGCCTCGAAACCGCGGAAGGCGCTCGAGGTGGGGAAGTTCGACGTGAGGTTCGAGTAGTACAGCCGCGATCCGTTGGCCCACGAGAAACCGCCGTTCGCCCCGGGCCTCGGGCCGAACGCCAGACCCGGGTCACCGTCGGAGACCAGCCCGTTCTCGAAATAGTGGGGCAGCGTCCCGATCGGCCCCACATGCGGCGAGCACGGCGCCGGGCCGAGACAGTCGCGGGCGGTCCACCCCGTGTACGTCGGCTGGGTCCAGGAGTGGCCGCTGTCGAAGGAGAAATACACCCCCGAGCCGCCGACGCCCGGCGTGAACGGGCAGGTCGTCGGGTTACCGGCCGCGCACGCCTCGTCGTCGATGTTGTCATTGGATCCCGCGGCGACCACCGCTGGGTTGTGCGCGTCGACCGCGACGGCCGGCTCGTTCTGCTTGTTCTGTGAGAACGGGGACGAGGGGCTTCCGACCGTGACTAACGTGCCGCCTCCCGGCGCCGCGGCGGCGATCCCCGCCCCCGTGAACAGCACCGCCGCGGCGGCCACGGCCACCGTGATTCTGGTTGTCCGCATGCTTCTTCCTCCCCGGGAGCAGCGGCCGCGTCACCGCTGACTGCGGCCCGGACTCCCACGTGCCCCACCCTTCACCTGCACCCAAGCGATGGGCAAGCCCCGGTCGGCCGCTCCGCGGGCCCGCACGGCCTGCTTCTGCGGCCCGGCAGGTTTCCCCGCCCCACTGGCAGGAAACTTCGACAGTCAGGTACGAGCCGGCCCGGGACCTGAATGCCGGGGCCGGCCGGGTGAGCGAGGCATGCAATGAACGAACAGGTAGGCGGCACGCACGGGCCGCGGGAGGATGACGAGCTCAAACGCGAGGTGCGCAGCGAGCTGCGGGCGAACCGGGCGACCCGGGGCGAGGAGTGGCGTGAGCCCGAGCCGCCGGGCGAGGACGAGCCGGACGCAACCTGGGCACCCGAGGGCAGGCCCGGCGGAACGCCGCCCGGCCAGGACTGGGCGACCGTCGAGCTGCGCAGCGACCTGGCCCGTCACCTGGACCGTACCGCGTTTCCCGCGACCCGGGCACACCTGCTCCAGACCCTGGCGGGCCACCAGGCGCGGCAGCGGCTGCTGGACCTGGTGTCGTCGCTCCCGGAGCGCGCCACCTACGCCAACCTGGGCGAGCTGCTCCGGGCGCTGGGACTGCCCATCGAAGACCGCCCGGCCTGACGACCGCGGCCCGGGTCCCGCCAGCCGCTGGGTGCCGGCTCGGCATCGCGGCTGGGACCCGGTCAGTCCTCGCGGTGCACGTCGCGGGGTTCCTTGTCCGGGCGCAGCCCACGCCAGGAAGGGTGGCGCATCAGGTTATCGGCGGTCCACTCGGTGAAGGCGACCTCGCCGGCCAGCTCGGGGCTGACCCAGTGGGCGTCGCGGGCATGGCGCGGCGGCACCGGATCCGCGAAGGGGCTCGTGTCCCTGTGCAGCGGGCGGAGCCGCTGCTCGAGGTCGCGCAGCATGGGTTCGGTGAAGCCGGTGCCGACGTGCCCGGCGTAGCGCAACCGGCCGCTGTCGTCGTAGATGCCGACCAGGAGGGAACCGATCGTGTTGGCCCGGCTGCCTTCGCCCGGTTTCCAGCCCGCCACGACGACTTCCTGGTGACGGACGTTTTTGACCTTGATCCACTCGCGGCGTTTGCCCGGGTGGTACCGCGACGTCAGCGGTTTCCCCACGACCCCTTCGAGGCCCTGTTCGATGCTTGCCGCGAGCACGTCGGCGGCGCTGTCCGGATACCACCGCGGGGTGCGTACCTCCTCGCTGTCCAGCGCCAGGCCGGCGAGCTGTTCGCGGCGCCCGGTGTAGGGCTCGCCGAGCAGCGACCGCCCGTCGCGGTGGAGCAGGTCGAACACGTAGTAGTGCACCGGTATGGAGCTCACGAGCTCTCGCGAGGGCGCCCGGACGTTCATGCGGTTCTGCAGGAGGCCGAAGTCCGGCCGGCCGTCGCGCAGCGCGACGATCTCGCCGTCCAGCACCAGCGGCTCAGCCACCAGGCGGGCCAGCGCGCGCAGTTCCGGGTAGCTGGCGGTCATGTCCTTGTCGTTGCGGGACAGCAGGCGAAGGCCGCCGTTTCGCACGTAGGCGACCGCGCGTACCCCGTCCCACTTCAGCTCCCAGCCGTACCTGTCCTGGTCGGCGGGCAGCCCGTGGACCAGGGTCGCCAGCATCGGCCGGATCAGCCGCGGCAGGTCCTGCACGGTAAACCCCCTCCTGAACTCAGCACTACCCCAGCATCCCGCGGCTGACCCCGCGGCGCGGCGGTCAGCTCACGGCCGTGGCGTGTGAAGGGTGCCCGCACGGGAACGGGCAGCACAACGGAGGAGGCAGTTCGTGGCGGCACAAGCCGAAGCGCCCAAGCGGCTCGCGCGATATCAGAGCAAGCGCGACTTCACGCGCACGCCTGAGCCGGCCGGCGCGCCGCAACCGCCGCCGCCCGCGCCATCCGGGCCATCCGGGCCGGCCGGGCACCGGGCGTCGGGCGGGCAGGGCGCTCGCCGGTTCGTCGTGCAGCGGCACCGCGCCAGGCGGCTGCACTACGACCTGCGGTTCGAGATCGACGGCGTGCTGGTGAGCTGGGCCGTGCCCAAGGGCCCGACCCTCGATCCGGGGGTGAAACGTGCCGCCGTCCACGTCGAGGACCATCCCATCGAGTACCTGAACTTCGAGGGCGTCATCCCGCCGGGCCAGTACGGCGGCGGCGACGTGATCGTCTGGGACCGCGGCACCTGGGAACCGCACGGCACCGACGACCCCGCGGCCGCCGTCGCCGCCGGTGAACTGCACGCCGACGTGCACGGGCAGAAACTGGCCGGGCGGCTGGTGCTTGTGCGGCGCGGCGACGGCCGGCCGGACCGGCAGCAATGGCTGCTGCTGCACAAGCGCGACGAGCACGCCGTCGACGGCTGGGAGCCCGAGGACCACCCGCGGTCCGTGCTGAGCGGGCGCACCAACGACGAGGTCAGGGCCGATCCGCAGCGGATGTGGCGGTCCGACCTGCCGGCCTCCGAGGCGTCGGTCCGGGTCGGCCGGCCCGCCGGGCCGGGCAACGCCGAGCTCGCGGCCCTGGACGCCCTTGGGCACGGCGGGACGTGGGAGGTGTTCGGCCGTCAGCTTCGGCTGACCAATCTGGACAAGACGCTGTTTCCCGCCCGACCCGGCGAGGCGCCGGTGACCAAGCGCGAGCTCATCCGTTACGCGGCCCGGGTGGCCCCGGTCGTGCTGCCTTACCTCGCGGGCCGGGCGCTCAACATGCACCGCTTCCCGAACGGCGCCGACGCCGAGGGCTTCTGGCACAAACAGCTGCCCTCGCACGCGCCCGAGTGGATTTCCCGCTGGGACAACCCCGAGGCCGCCGCGGGCGAGACCACGACCTATCTCGTCGTGGACGAGCCCGCCGCCCTGGTGTGGGCGGCCAACTTCGGCGCGCTGGAATGGCACGCCTGGACTTCGCGGGCCGACCGGCCGCACCTGCCCACCTATGCGCTCATCGATATCGACCCCGGTCCCGCGACCCCCTGGCAGGACGTGCTCGCGCTGGCCCGGCTGCACCGTACCGCACTGGAGCACCTGCACGTGCGTGCGCAGCCCAAGCTGACCGGACGGCGAGGTATCCAGATCTGGATCCCGGTCGCCCGCGGGCCCAGCTTCGGCGAAACCCGCGCCTGGGTGGAGCAGGTGTCGCGAGCCGTCGGCGCCGTGCTGCCCGACCTGGTGAGCTGGAAGTGGGACGTACGCGAACGCGAAGGCCACGCCCGGCTCGACTACACGCAGAACGCCGTCAACAAGACGCTGGTCGCGCCCTACAGCCCACGGGCCGCACCGGGCGCGCCCGTCTCCGCACCCATCGAATGGGACGAGCTCGACGATCCATCCCTGCGATCCGGCGCTTTCACGATCCGAACGGTGCTCGATCGCCTGGCCGAGCGCGGTGACCCGTTTCGCACGGTCCTCGACACCGGCCAGACCCTTCCGCCACTGCGCTGACCCCGTGATCCGCACCCCCTGGGGACAGGCCAGGCATGCCATCCATCCCAGTGTCACAGCCACGCAGCCGTTCGGGACAAGGATCCTGAACGGCTGCGCGGGATGGCGTCGGCGGGCGCAGCGGGGGTTCCGGGGGGTCGCCCCCGGGCTGGCACAGGCTGAAGGCTGCGCGGGATGGCGCGGCGGGTCAGCGGATCACGGGCCCGGGCGCCGCGAGCAGGGCGGTGGCCAGCGAGTTGTCGACGACGAGACTGTCGGCATAACCGCCGGCTAGCGCGGCCCGCACGGCGGCGGCCTTGGCCACGCCTCCGGCGACCGCCACGACTTCTTCTATCGCGCGCAGCTCGGGGCCGCTGATCGAGATGCAGCGCTCGGTGAAGTCGGTCGCGAGCTGGGTGCCGGAGGCGTCGAGCAGCACGGCGCCGATCTCCGCCACGACTCCCTGCTCCCGGAGCGTCGCCGTCTGGGCCGGCGGCAGGGAGTCGTAGAGCTGCGATTGCGGCGGCGCCCACGAGCCGACCGCGACCACCGCCTTGGTGACGGAACCGAAGCGCTGGTAGGCGTCGCTGACCTCGGGGCTCTGCCGCAGCGACGCGGCGGTCCTCGCGTCGGGCAGCACCTGCGGGGCGTAGATCGAAAAGCACGGGCCGCCGGTGCGTGCCGCGATCTGCCGCACGAGCTCCACGCTGTTGTCCTCGGCGTTGACGCCGAAGAGGGCGCCGGTGAGCTGCACCACCGGGCACGGCGCGAGCCCGTCGATCTCCTCGGCCATCAGCGTCAGCGTCCGGCCGTAACCGACGCCCACGACGTCATCGACCGTGACGATCTCCTTGAGCAGGGCCGCGGCGGCATGCGCGAGCTGCTGGCGCATCTGTCCTTCCGGCTCCACCGCGGTGTCCACGACGATCGCGTGCCGCAGCCCGAACGCTTCGTGCAGGGCCTGCGCCAGCGAGGCGTCGAGCCCGGCGGGCAGCCGGATCTCGATGCGCACGATGCCCTCCGCGCGCGCCTCCTCGAGGATCCTCGCCACCTTGAACCGGCTCACCCCGAACTCGTCGGCGATCTTGCTCTTGGACCTGCCGTCGAGGAAGAACCGGCGGGCGATGCTGGCGGCACGAACCAGCTCGGCCGGCCCCAGGTCGGCCAGCTTCGCGCGCGGCTCGGCCGCCATGATTGCTCCTGCCGGGTCACAAGTCGGTAAATCGGCCTCGATCAGTAAAATAAGTCCGACCCGGCCTCTTGACGTCGGGCGACGCGTGCGGTGCACTTGTGCTTACTTTTGAGCATATTACCGCTCATTTGAGCAGTCAAGAGGAGGTTACCCGTGCACGGCCGACTTAGATATGGAAGGTGGCTGATGGCTTCGGCGTTCGCCACCGCCACGGTGGCTGCTGTCGCCGCCTGTTCGTCGTCGGGCGGCGGCAGTCCCGGCCAGGCGAGCGGCCCGCAGACCATCACGGTCGCTGTGGTCGACAACCCTCAGATGGTCGACATCCAGAAGCTGACGCCCAAGGGCTTCACCGCGTCACACCCGAACATCAAGGTCAAGTACGTGACGCTGGACGAAAACACACTGCGTGACCAGGTCACGAAGGATGTCGCCGCGGGCGGCGGCCAGTTCGACGTTGTGATGATCGGCCCGTATGAGGTACCGACCTGGGCGAAGAACAAATGGATCGACGACCTCTCGCAGCAGGCGTCGAGTGACACAACGTACAACGTGAACGACCTGATCAAGCCGATCAGGGACAGCCTGAGCGTCAACGGCAAGCTGTACGCGTCGCCGTTCTACGGCGAGTCGTCGTTCCTGATGTACCGCAAGGACCTGCTCGCCAAGGCGGGCCTGACCATGCCGGCCCACCCGACGTGGGACCAGGTCGCGGCCATCGCGAAGAAGCTCAACAACCCCTCGAAGGGAATCGCCGGGATCTGCCTGCGCGGCAAGACGGGATGGGGAGAGAACCTCGCACCCCTCGACACGGTCGTCAACACCTTCGGCGCCCAGTGGTTCGACATGAGCTGGAACGCCCACCTGACCTCTCCGGCGTTCGAGAAGGCCACCAGCTTCTACGTGAACCTCATCAAGGCCGCAGGTGAGCCCGGCGCAGGGAACTTCAGCTTCAACGAGTGCGCCAACGCGATGGAGCAGCAGAAGGCCGCCATGTGGTACGACGCGACCGTCGGCGCCTCGGTCATCGACGACCCCAAGTCCAGCCCGGTCGCGGGCAAGCTCGGCTTCGCGCCCGCACCCGTCGTGATGACGCCGAACTCCGGCTGGCTGTGGTCGTGGGCGCTGTCGATCGAGTCCTCCTCCAAGCACAAGGCCGCGGGCTGGACGTACCTGAGCTGGGCCACGTCCAAGCAGTACATCCAGTACGCCGGCCAGCAGCTTGGCTGGGCCAGCGTGCCGCCGGGCAGCCGCTACTCGACCTACGCGGACCCCAACTACCAGAAGGCCGCCGCCGACTTCGCGACACCCACGCTCAACCAGATCAACAGCGTGAACGTCAAGCAGCCGGGGGTGGGCCCGCAGCCGTACGTGGGCGTGCAGTACGTGGGGATCCCGCAGTTCGAGGATCTCGGCACCAGGGTCTCGCAGGAGATCACGGCTGCGATCGCCGGCCAGGAAAGCGTGACCGCGGCACTGACGAAGGCCCAGAGCTACGCCTCCGCGGTCGGGCAGACCGTCAAGGCATCGGGAGGCTGAGGCCCTTGCTCATAACCCGGCTCGGCGGGTGAAGCGGGACGGTGTGGCGCCGGCAGGGCGCGGCTGGCGCCACACCGCCCCGGGCGCTCGCCAAGCGCGGGCCCCGCACGCCGGACGCGGCGTCGTATCCGCCAGTCGTTAGGGGGAAAACATGGCAGCCATAGCCGACAGCGCCGCCGACCCAGCCGCTGTCTGGGCGCACAAGCGCAGCCGCCGGCGCAACCGGATCCGCCGGCTGCCGCTGCTGCCCGCGCTGCTTTTCACCGTCGTGGTCACGCAGATCCCGTTCCTGCTGACCATCTACTACAGCCTGCAGTCCTACAACCTGTACGAGCCGTTCGCCCGCCATTTCGCCGGGCTGCACAACTACGCACTCATCTTCAAGGACTCGATCTTCCGTGGCGCCCTGCTCAACACGGTGATCCTGACCCTGGTTCCGGTGGTGCTCTCGCTGCTGATCGGCCTCGGCATCGCGCTCCTGCTCGACCGCAAGGTCTTCGGCCGCGGCGTGCTGCGCACGCTGATCATCAGCCCGTTCCTCGTCATGCCGGCCGCCGCCGCCCTGGTGTGGAAGTTCACCCTGCTCGACACCCAGTTCGGGATCCTCAACTGGGTGCTGAGCCCGTTCGGCGTGCACCACATCGACTGGATCAACAGCCATTCCAAAGAAACGATCATCACGGTGCTCACCTGGCAATGGACACCGTTCATGGTGCTCATCCTGCTGGCCGGCCTGCAAAGCCAGCCCGGCGACGTGCTCGAGGCGGCCCGGGTGGACGGCGCGGGCGCGTGGCAGGTGTTTCGCACGATGACGCTGCCGCACCTTCGGCAGTACATGGAACTCGGGATCGTCCTCGGTTCCATCTACGTCGTGCAGGCATTCGACGCGATCTTCATGATCACGTCGGGTGGCCCCGGCCAGCAGACCACGAACATCCCGTACTACCTCTACGAAACGGCGTTTCGCGGCTTCGACATCGGGCGGGCGTCCGCGATGGGAGTCGTCGTCGTCGTGCTCACCATCATGATCGCGACGTTCGCGCTGCGAACGGTCTCCGGTCTTTTCAGTGAGCAAGGGATGGAGGGCAGGCTGTGAGCGTCCCCACGTTGACCCGCCCGGCGGGTGCGGCACACGCCGGGCGCACACCCCGCCGCGGGCAGATGGCGCGCCGGGGCATGAACCGCGGGCTGCTCGGCCTGCTCACCTGGGTCGTTGTGCTGCTTTTCTTCTTCCCCGTGGCGTGGATGGCCGTCACCGGGTTCAAACAGGAATCCGCCGCGGCGACGAACCCGCCGCAGTTCGTGTTCAACCCGACCCTCTCCCAGTACCACTCGGCCCTCAGCAAGGCGGGCCCGTACCTGACGCACTCGATCATCATCACGCTCGTGTCCACGTTGGTCGTGCTCGTGCTCGCGCTGCCGGCCGCCTATGCGCTGTCCATAGCGCCGGTGCGCAAGTGGCGGGACTCGCTGTTCTTCTTCATCTCGACGAAGATGCTGCCGGTCGCGGGCGCGATCATCCCGATCTTCGTCATCGCGAGGACGCTGCACGTGATCGACACCCTCCAGGTGCTGATCATCTTGTACGCGGCGCTGAACCTGCCCATCGCGGTGTGGATGCTCAGGTCGTTCCTGCTCGAAGTGCCGGTCGCGATCCTCGAGGCGGCGCACGTGGACGGCGCGACCTTCTTCAGGCAGATTCGCTCCGTCGTGTTGCCGCTGATCGCTCCCGGGATGGCCGCCACCGCGCTGATCTGCTTCATCTTCGCCTGGAACGAGTTCTTCCTCGCGGTGAACCTGACCACGATCAACGCCGCGACCGTCCCTGTCTACCTCGTGAGCTTCCAGACCGGCGAGGGCCAGTTCTGGGCGCACCTGTGTGCCGGCGCCACGCTCGCCTGCCTGCCGGTGCTCATCGCGGGCTGGGCCGCGCAGGACAAGCTCGTCCGGGGCCTGACGATGGGCGCGGTCAAGTGATGCGGGCGGGTCACCCCAAGTCCGCAACGAGACAGGAGGTCGAGCCGGCGTGAAAGCGGCCGTGATCAGCTCGCCAGGTGTTGTCGAGGTCACGGCCGTCGACGACCCGGCGCCGGGGCCACGCGAGGTTGTGGTCGAGGTGTCCGCGTGCGGCCTGTGCGGCACGGACCTCCACATCCTCGAGGGCGAGTTCGCCCCCACCCTGCCGGTGATCCCCGGACACGAGTTCGCCGGGGTTGTCGCCGCGGTCGGCCGGGGGGTGGGCGAACTCGCGGTGGGTGATCGCGTCGTGGTGGACCCCTCGCTGTACTGCCACGAGTGCCACTACTGCCGGATCGGGCACGACAATCTGTGCGAGCGGTGGGCCGCGATCGGCGTGAGCACAGCGGGCGGCGCCGCCGACTACGCGGTCGCGCCGGTCGCCAACTGCGTGCCGGTTCCCGGGCACGTGCGCCTGGAGGACGCCGCGCTCATCGAGCCGCTCGCCTGCGCCGTCCGCGGCTACGACGTGCTGGCGTCACAGCTCGGCTCGCACATTCTCATCTACGGTTCCGGGACCATGGGCCTGATGATGCTGCAGCTCGCAAAGCTCACCGGCGCGGCCGCCGTCGATGTCCTCGACCTGAACCCGCAGCGGCTCGCCACCGCCAGGCTGCTCGGCTGCAACGCGACGGCGGAAAGCGCCGACGAGCTTGACCGGCCGCAGGGCTGGGAGCTCGTCATCGACGCCACCGGAAGCCAAGCCGCCATCCAGGACGGCATCGGCCGGGTCCGTCCCGGCGGCACCTTCCTGCAGTTCGGCGTGTCGTCGTACGCCGCGCGGGTGACCATCGAGCCGTACCGGGTCTACAACAAGGAGATCACCATCACGGGGTCGATGGCGGTGCTGCACAGCTTCGAGCGCGCCGCCGAGCTGTTCGCCGGCGGGCTGCTCGACCCGGAGATCTTCATCAGCCACCGGCTGCCGCTCGGCGAGTACGCCGAAGCGCTGGAGATGTTCCGCGTCGGCCAGGGCCGCAAGATCCAGGTGCAGCCGTGAGGTCAGGCGACGGTGAGGTCTAGCCCGCCGACCTCTGCCATCAGCTCCGGGTCGTCCGCCCCGGCCCAGTCCGCGAACGCGAGCGCCGCCTGCGTGCTGTTGAGCAGCGCCGTCCGCGGGCGCAGCCCGCTCCGGCTCAGCCAGCCGGAAACGAGCTCGCGAAATCTCGCGCTGCCGCGCATCACCCCGCCGGACAGGCCCATCGCAGGCGACTCGCCCAGCTCCAGCCGCGCCACGGCGACCAGGGTGGCCCGGCCGAGCGCCTCCACCTCGGCCGCGACGATCGCGTCCGCGACCACGTCGCCTTCCTCCTCGGCGGCGATGACCTCCGACGCGAACCTGGCCACCTGGAACCGCGCACGATCGAGTTCGGCGAGCCAGCGGCCGAGCGCGGGCGCCGATCGCCCGTAGAAGGCCTCGGCCCTGGCCAGCAGGCTGGTCTTGGCGCCGAGACCGTCGGCCGCCCTGGCCGCCGCGCGCAGGCTCGCCCGCGCCAGGCTGTAGGCGCTTCCGTCATCGCTGAGGATGTGCTCATGCCCGCCGACCTTGACCACCAGGCCCGCGTGGTTACGGCCGATCACCGCGCTGCCCGTGCCGCTGTTGACGATCACGCCGCAGCCCTTGAGGTGATCGGACCACAGCAGCGGCACCACGTCGTTGACCAGGACGACCCGCCCGGTGCACCCCGAGCCGACGATCGCGCGCACCATCGGCTCGGGCGGTGGCGCCTCCGCGGCCACCGGGTATGACGACGACGCGATACAGCCATGCACTGCGCTGGCGCCCGCGAGCTCGGCCCGCACGCTGCGCAGGATGTGCCGTAGCTGCCTGATAGCCGGCTCCTGGCCCACCGAGGCGATGGCGCACGACGGCTCGTCCCACGTACGCTCGCCACCGTCGGCCCGGCGGGTCCGCACCACGGTGTGCGAGCCGCCCGCATCCAGGGCATACGCGGCCCTGGCCGGTGTTTTCATGGGGCCACCTTATGACGATCGAATTCATCTCTTCCCCGAATGCCGGCGGCGGGCTCCCCCCGCCGAAGCCGCCGGATCAGGGCTTGTGCAGGTCGGGGAGTGCCCAGCCAAGAGCGTCGCCCGCGGCGATGGCGGCGCCGCGCGCCCCGGCCATGTCCAGGTCGGGCACCAGGGCGAAGGTCACGTGGGGCAACTGCTCGGCTCGCAGGTCGGTGTGCTCGGCGACCGTGGCGAGGAACCAGTCGCGGAAGCTGGGGGCCGCCTCGACCACGCCGCCGCCGAGGAAGTATGCGTCCGGGTCGGTGAAGTTGGCCGCGATGGTGAAGAGCCTGCCGATCGCGATCGCCTGCTGGCGGAAGATCTCCAGGGCCATCGGGTCCCCGGCGCAGGCATAGCCGCGCACCATTTTCGCCGCATGGTGGATCGACTCAGCGGTGTGCAGTTCGTGGTCCGGGAAGCGGGTGAGCCAGTAGGGCAGCAGGTTCTTCTCGATACCGGCCAGGGAGGCGACGCTCTCGCCGTCCGCGGCCAGCCCGCAGTTGCACTTGGGCGTGGGCTGACCGCTGGCGAGCAACCCGTCCATCGGGATCTGGATGTGCCCTAGTTCGCCGGCCATCCCCGATGCGCCCCGAACCACCCTTCCGTGCTCGATCACGCCACCGCCGAGCCCGGTTCCCACAATCAGGGAAACCGACGAGCGGTCCGCGGCGCTGGCACCGAAGCGGATGTGATGGGCATAAAGCGACGCCGCGTTCGCGTCGTTGTTGTAGATCACCGGCAGGCCGAGCCGGGTTTCGAGCGCGCTGCGGACGTCGAAACCGCGCCAGGCGGGATCGGCGAAATTCACCGCGCCCCGTGACGAGATGACCCCGTCCGCGCTGGCCGGCCCCGGCGTGTCCAGCCCCACCGCGCACACCGCCTCGCCCGGAATCCCCACCAGGGCGAGCACCCCCGCGAGCGAAACGGCCAGCGCCTCGATGGCCACGGCTGGACCTTCTGTGACCCTGCTCGGGATCTCGACCAGCCGGTCCACCAGGAACGTGCCAGCGGAATCGAGCACCGTCGCGTTGACGGCCGTTCCGCCGTTGTCGAGGCCCACCACGACCTCTTGGCCCTGACCCGGCATCTGGCAACTCCCTCACGTGCCCATTTCATGATCCCGTAGCCCACAGGGATGCTCCATGAAACACTACGGGATCTTCGCCGTCCACCCGATCCGCGATTATCCGTGCACCGTCCCGGCGTGCGCTGTCCCGGCGCGCGCCGTCCCGGGCAGCAGTTGCCCGCCCCGCGGGACCGGCGGCCCCAGCGGGCCAGCGGTCGTCCTCACCGCCCCGGGCGCCACGTTCCGTCGCGCACGGCCTGTGCCCTGCGCGCACGCTGGGACCTCCGGTCGCCGCGGCGCTGCCGGGTGGCCGACCAGGTCTCGGTGGCGTTGCTGTGCAGCCCCCACCGGGCGCCGAGCAGGGCCACCGAACCGAGCCCGGCCAGGGACGCGATGAACGCCACCGAGGTCAAAAGGTGCAGGGCACGATGATGCCTGGTGTATGTCTCCAGCACGATGGCACTGACGGCGTGCGCGAAGGTGACCAGCATGAGCCGCTGCAAAACGCGCTGGCGGCGCCGCCGAAGCTGATAAACAGCTTCTTCGTGGTCAGACCAGATCATCGTCCCTTGCCGGTCCGGGCGTGTCCGGGACACGCCGTAAAAGCGAAACGCCCGGACCGCCAGGGTAGCGCGGCTGCTGGCGGTCGCTGTTATGGCTTGCGGGTGACATCTGTCATGAAAGGCCGAGCGTGTCATGAACGGCGGAGCGCAGCGCTTCGTGCGGCAGGCCGGTGACTGGCTGACACCGCCGCCTCGCCGCCAGGCCTCAAACCTCCCGGCCGGCACGGCGAACGAGGGATGGGGCTTTTAACTGGCCACCAGCGAGGACCTCGACCTGGCCACACGCGGCGGCTTTCGCATGGCCACGGACAAGGGTAAGAAGATAATTATCGAATACATGTGCGATTTCAGTAATCTTGCGATAGAATGTTCGGTAAAGCGTCAACGCCGAAAGTCTGCGAGCCCGGAGGAGGGCCCGATGCCTGCCGCGATATCGTCCGCCAATTACGCCACTCGTGGCTTAGGCGAACAATCGGCAGGGCAGGGGCTCTGGCTGTGCGGCGGGGATCAGGTTCCCGAAGCTTTGCTTGCCGCGCTGTGTGGGAAGGAGCCGTGGGCCGGTCCGGACTGGCTGGAGGATGAGACGCCGTTCGCACGCCCGGGCAGCGACGGGGGCGCCGGCCGCGATGACGCGGATGTCAGCGATGATGTGGCTGCGCGCGATGGCGGCGCCGGGCCGGGGCTGGACGTGGGGTTCTGCCAGGGTGGGGCGCTGGATGGGCTGGGTCCGGGGCCCGAGCTTGGGTTGCTGCTTCCGGACGCCGCCGGACTTGCCCGGCTGGGTGATGCCGAGCTGACGGGGGTGGTGCGGGGGTGGCGGCGGCTGTCGTCGTGGGCGGCGGCGATGGAGTCTGCGGCGGTGGCGGTGCTGGCGGGACGGCGGATCGCCGAAGCAGGCGCGGCCGGCGCGAGTGAGAGTGATGGGGTGCGCTATGCCGGGGCGGAGGTGGCGGCGGCGCTGACCTTGACGCGCTGCAGCGCGGACACTTTGGTCGGCCGGGCGCTGGCGTTAGCGGAGCTTTCTGGCACCTGGGCGGGGCTGGCCTCGGGTGCGATCGATGTGCCGCGGGCTTTGGTGATCGCCGACGGCGTGGCCGGGCTGGGCAGCGCGCTGGCTGGCCGGGTCGAGGCGCAGGTGCTGACGGCGGCGCCGGGGCAGACGACGGGGGAGTTGCGCAAGGCCGTGGCGCGGGCCGTGTTCGCGGCCGATCCGTCGGCAGCCGAGGAGCGGTGCGCGCAGGCGCAGAAGTCGGCGCGGGTGGAGCGGTGGGCGGAGCCCTCGGGGACGGGGGCGATCGCGGGCCGGGATCTGCCGCCCGCGGACGTGCTGGCCGCGGACAACCGGGTGAACGCGCTGGCGGCGGCGCTGAAGGCCGATGGCGCCGGTGGAGGCATGGATCTGCTGCGCGCCCGGGTGTTCTTGAGCCTGCTGCTGAACCGCCCACTGACCGCCGCGACCGCTGATCGGTGCGCAGATGCGCCCGGGGCAGATGATGCGGCCCACACGGCCGATGAAGCCGATGCGGACCGCGGCGATGCCCCCGCGGCTGGCGCGGCCCCCGGGTTACCTGATGCCACCGGCGCGGGGCGGAGTGGGTCGGTGAATTTGACCGTGCCGTTGCTGACGCTGCTTGGCTTGTCGGGGCAGCCGGGTGAGGTGGCCGGGTTTGGGCCGGTGAGCGGGCCGGTGGCCGGGGAGATTCTCGGGCCGGGGTGGGGCGGCTCTGGTTCGCGCTGGTGCGTCACGGTGACCGACGAGCAGGGCGGGGCGGTGGGGCACGGCTGCGCCCGGCCGAAACCGGGACGAAATGGCGTGAACTGGGCTCTGCTCGTCCGGGTCAGCGCGCTTGCGGTGAACGAATGCGCCCACCGCAGGGAAAGCTCTGGATATGTGCCGCCGCCGTCGCTGCGCCATGTGATTCAGATCCGCAACAGTACCTGCACATTTCCGGGTTGCCGCCGTCCGGCCCGCCAATGTGAGCAAGATCATACGATTCCGTACAATCGGGGCGGCCGCACATGCGAGTGCAATTTAGCGCCATTGTGCCATTTTCATCATCAGCTGAAACATAGGACCGGCTGGACCCTTGAACAATCCCGCCCCGGCGTCCTGCAATGGACCGCGCCGTCCGGCTGGAAATACACCACAATGCCCGGCCGGCAGCTACCGTAGCCACCGTAACGTCACGGCGGTTCTCTCCCGCTGCGAAAGACCCGAGTCTGCACGCAACGAAATCCCAATGGCTAGCTCAGCCGTGTTTCGTGTGTGGCTCGTCACCCTCCGGCGGCAGCTCCATCGGAGCTGTCTCACCTGACGGTGGCTTCCCCTCGTGATGCCACCACCCCTTGATCACAAGGGCCGTAAGCGCCTTCGGCGAAGAATGCCGCCTGAAGCTGTCCGGTCCTGGTGACCGGGAAGCCGCGATCCGGGCTCCGTTGGAATCTCTGTTGCGCACGGTCGGCGAGCACCTCGGCGTCTCGGCAGGTTTCCACGATGAGGTCCGCGATGTCGAGCGCCGAGTTCGCCCCGACTACGGCGTCAGCGTCGCTGGGGCGATCAGCGGATATGTCGAGGTCAAGGCCCCGGAACACCCCCTTGACCCCTCTAAGCCTGAATCCACCGATGATCTTAAGAGCCGACAGGCGTCCACCCAGGTCAAGCCCCTGTTATCCCTTCCAAGCGGCTGCACCTGGTAAGTGCAGATGCCAACAGGGCTGATCAGGGCGGTGACCTGCGCAGACAC
>WNGJ01001142.1_pt1 | contig 25675 bp, 30 predicted proteins | sample 5400611 | NCBI WGS metagenome assembly WNGJ01 (sample SAMN13153375, study PRJNA577476) | soil metagenome | isolation source: 40 cm soil or saprolite under Garry oak tree replicate 1 | place: USA:California | collected 2016-06-15
GAGCGCCATGTCGATGGTTGCGAGCGCCGAACCGCACAGCGCGGCAAGGCCCTGTGAGGCGAGCTGGATCGCGCTTGAGCGACCCGCGTATTTCGCGGCCTGCGCCTCGCGGCCGTCAGCCTTGAGGCTGTCGTAGAGAAGGGCTGAATCTGCACCGGTAACAAACGCCATGGAGCCGTTCCAGAACGCATAGCCGAGGATGAAGGTTGGCGACAGGGGGGTCGTGAGAATCAGAAACATCGCGACGGAATACATGGAAGTGCCAATCGCGATCGAGGTCCTTCGCCCCCAGCGATCGGCGATTACGCCAGTCGGGACCTCGAGCACGGCCGTCAGGATCCAGGCGAACGCCTCGAGCAGTCCGATCTGAGTGAGGGTCAACCCTCTGCGCTGTAGAAAAACGACCCAGATCGGCACCCAGAGAATGAACATCACCAACGCCTGGACGGAGAGGAGCCGCCAGACACTCCCGCGAAGGGCTCTGACCGGCGGGGGTTCTTGCCTCATGAGCTCAGCCACGACACTAACTAGACCTTGGGAGGCGGCTTAATTCATCGGTCGAGCCGCTTCACCTCTAAGGGCTGGCCGCGGCACGCTAGCTGTCTCGGCCGCAAGGATCAATCCAGCCACGACTGGAGTGGCTATGGCTGTCATCTTGGCTGTCACAGCCACGAAATCTGGCGGGGATGGATGGGAATCGAACCCACCCAGGACGCCTCACAGCGCCCCGCAAACGGTTTTGAAGACCGCGGGAGGCACCAGCCCCCGTACATCCCCCAGCGCAATGTTAGGCGCGGCCGAAAGCAGGGCATTTAGGCGCAAATGCCGCCACACGCGCTTCTCGCGCGCGGGGCAAAGGGCTAATCGCCGGCACTGGCGGCTATCGGGCCGGGGCCGCCCGGCGTTAGACGGCCGGGGCGATCAGCGCTTCGAGCTTGGCCTTCAGGTCGCCCTTCATGTTCGGGCGGTAGCCGACCGTTCGCTCCGCGGGCTTGCCGTCTTTGAAGATGATCACGGTCGGGATCGACATGATTCCAAGTGACATCGGGGTCGCGGGATTCTCGTCGATGTCCATCTTCAGTATCTTCACCTTCTCGCCGAGCTCTCCGTGGATCTGCTCGACGATCGGCGCGATCATGCGGCACGGTCCGCACCAGGTCGCCCAGAAGTCGACCAGCACCGGGATCTCCGACTTCAGCACCAGGCTCTCGAACTCGCTGTCGGTGACCGACTGGATGTTGCCCATCTAGGAAGCCTTCTCCGTTTTGGAATCTGGTTTGGCCGGTGGCTTGGCGTCTGGCTTCGACTCTGACTTGGGTTCCGAACTCGACTCTGACTTGGTCTCAGGTTTGCTCTCCGAGCTTCCCTCCTTGGAGGGGGTGCCGTTGCTCGACGACGCGGCTGACTTTTCGGCCCCTTTGTAGTCTGTCGTGTAGAACCCGCTTCCCTTGAAGCTGATTCCCACCGGGTACATCATCTTGAAAAGCTTCCCCTGGCAATTGGGGCATGCCGTCAAGGGCTCCTCGGTCATCCTCTGGACGATCTCGAACTGGTGGCCGCAGCTGCCACATCTGTAACCGTAAGTTGGCATTCTCTTTTGGGTTCCTAACTATAAAGATCGATTGGGGTCAAGCCTGAAAAAGACCATCCCGGAGGGCGGTTTGGGATGGAAGTACGTGCTCTTCTGAGGAAGAGTCTTCCCTTCCTGAGCCAGCTTCAAAACCACGTGCAGGTCGGGGGCGTCGAGGAAAAAGGCGGCCGAACCAACCCCTTCGTCCACCCACCTCACGGCCTCGGTGGGATCGCGGGTATAGAGAAGGAAGTCCTCCGGGCTCCGCTTGCCGAGGACGTTGTCGATCACCTGACGATGTAACTCCACCAGCGCCAGCTCTCCTTCCAAAGGAAGGACCTGGAACCGGTGGTCACGGTAGGTGCCGGCCGCCACCCGGCCGCGGATCGCCTCCAGCGTCTCCTCCAGTGACGCCTTTTCCTCACCCCCGGTCACTGCCACTCCAGCCTTCAGCACGCGGTGGGTTGGCAGAACCTCCAGGCCTGGGTCCTCGAGGTCGGTCAGCAGGGCGAGGGTGAAGCGCGAGGCGGAGTCGGGGTCGCCACCCACCTGGTCGGCGTGCTCCAGCGCGGTTTCGTAGCGGTGGTGGCCGTCAGCGATCAGGGCGGGTTGCGCCTCGAAGGCAGCGTGGACCGCGGCGTGAAGCGCCGGGTCCGAGATCACCCACAGGCGATGCTCGGTTCCTTCGGGGCCTGTGAACGTGACCGCCGGATTGCGCTGGCTCACCACCTCGATGATCTGCTGCAGGCCGGTCGCCCGGCCCTCGTAGACGAACCACAGCGGCTCAAGGCTCACGTTCGTCGCGCGCAGGAGGGCCAGCCGGTCCTCTTTCGGTCCTCGGTGTGTCCTTTCGTGCGGTAGGACCACCCGGTCCTCGTAAGGCTGCAGCCTCAGCGCCGCAATCAGGTCGCGGCGGCGCCTTCCGTCGAAGCGAACCTCATGCACATACATCGAGGGCGGGTCCGGCTCGAGGATGCCGTCGTCAAGCCAATCGTTGAAGGTGCGAGCGGCGCTGTCATAGTCGCGACCGGGACAGGTGAGACGCACGACGTTGTAGGGCGATAGGGCCTCATACCTGGTGATCGCCGCGTCGGGGATGACGTCGTACGGGGGCGCCACCACCGTGCTTGGATCGCCGGCCCGCGCGAGGTAGTACCGGATCCCTGGCAGGGCGCGAACGTCAGCGATTAGAGTCTCCGCCGAGCTCGACGTATTTCAAGTCGGACATGCCGGCCACCTCGCGGAGCCTGACCAGGACGTCATCCGCCACCCGGTCGTCGACGGCCAGGATCATCATCGCGTTGCCGCGAGGGGCGTCCCGGCCCACCTGCATGCTCGCGATGTTAACGTCGTGCTCGCCGAGGATCGTGCCGAATCGGCCGACCACGCCCGGGCGGTCCTCATGACGGCTGACGAGAAACCGACCCTCCGGCACGAGGTCGACGCGGAACGAGTCGATGCGGACCGCCCGCAGCTCGCCGTTGAGAACGGTGCCCGCCAGCTCGTGGCCGCCCATACGCACAGTGACCAGGCTCGCGTAGCTGCCGTGCGCGGGGCTTCGGCGCTCGACCAGCTTCACACCGCGGCTCGAGGCGATCAGCCGCGCGTTCACAGTGTTGATGCGGTCCTCGGTGAACGGCTGCAGCACACCTTTGATGGCGGATGCGACGAGAAGGTTGGCGTCGTGCTCCGCGACCTCGCCTTCGAAGTCGAGCTCGATCGAGCTCACACGTCCGCCGAACAGCTGGGCGTGCAAAACCGACAAGCGCTCGGTGAGATCAGCGAACGGCCGCAGGTAGGCGAGCTCCTCGGGAGGCATCGCGGGGGCGTTGACAGCGAATCGCGGCAGGTCCCCGGCCAGCACGGCGGCCACCTCTTCTGCAACGTCGAAAGCGACTGAGACCTGGGCCTCCACGGTCGAGGCCGCGATGTGCGGAGTGGCGACGAAATTGGGCAGGGCGAATAGAGGGTGGTCGCCGGGCGGTTCGTTCACGAAGACATCCGAGGCGGCTGCTGCCAGCCGCTGAGTCTTGAGCGCGTCGACCAGCGCCGCTTCGTTGACGATGCCGCCGCGTGCTGTGTTGATCAGGCGCGCACCCGCTTTCATGAGGGCGAGCTCGGGTGCGCCGACCAGGTTGCGGTTGGCGTCGACAAGCGGCACGTGGACGGTGACAAAATCGGAGCGCTCGAGGAGCTCGTTCAAACCGACGAGCTCGACGTTGAACAGCTCTGCTCGCTCGACCGACACCACCGGGTCGTACGCGATCACCTCCATCTCGAGGCCATGCGCGCGTTTGGCAACCTCCGAACCGACGTTGCCCAGCCCAATCACCCCCAGCGTTTTGGCCCGAACCTCAGTGCCGGTGAACTTCGATCGGGTCCACTCGCCGCGCTTCACCGACGCGTCTGCCTGAGGCACCCAGCGCGCCAGGGCGAAGAGCAGCGCGATGGTGTGCTCCGCCGCGGCGATGATGTTGCCGCGGGGCGCGTTGACCACGATGATGCCCCTGCGGGTCGCGGCCGGAACGTCGATGTTGTCCACGCCAACGCCGGCGCGCCCGACCACACGCAGCTTTCGACCTGCTTCGATGACCGGCGCCGTCACCTTGGTTTCGCTGCGAACGATCAGCGCGTCGAACTCGGGGATCTGCAAGATCAGCTCTGCCTCTTTCAGCTTGCTGACCACGGTCACATCCCCAGCGCGGCGCAGCCTTTCCAGGCCATCCTCGGCCAGGGGATCGGCGACCAGGATCCGGGGCAAGGTAGCTAGCGCGTCGCGGCGGCGACGCCCTGCAGCGAAACGGTGATGGCTGCCACCGCGCGACCGTCGGCGGGTGCGATGTCCAGCTCCTCGAGCGCCTGCTCGATCGCCCAGAGCACCTGAACCACATCGCCCTCGGCCACCGCGCCGAGGTGTCCAACCCGGACCATCTTCCCGGCCATCTTTCCCTGGCCGCCGGCGATCACGACGCCGTACTTGGCGTCGAGGAGCTTGCGGAACGTGGCGACGTCGAGGCCAGGGGGCGGCACCGCAGAGGTCACCGTGTTGGAGCGGTATCCGTCCCTCGCGTAGAGCTGAAAACCCAACGCCTGGAGGCCGGCCTGCGTGGCGCGAGCGAGGCGGGCGTGCCTCTCATAGACCGCGTCCAGCCCTTCTTCGTCAAGCATGCGCAGCCCCTCTTGAAGGGCAAACGCGACGTTGACCGCAGGCGTGAATGGCGTCATGCCTTTCTCGGCCCAGGTCTTGGCTTCTTTCCAGTCGAAGTAGAAACGCGGCGACCGCGCGGTGGCTTGCTGCGCCCAGGCACGCTCGCTCACGCTGACAAGCGCGATTCCAGGCGGCGCCATCCAGCCCTTTTGCGAGCCGCTGACCGCGACGTCGATGCCCCACGCGTCCGTCTCGATGGCGATCGAGCTGATCGAGCTTACGCCGTCGACGACGACGATCTTGCCCGCGTCCCGCGCGGCCCGCGTGAGCTGGCGCAGCGGGTTGGTGAGCCCGGTCGAGGTTTCGTTGTGGGTGAGCAGGACGACCTTGCTCTTGGGGTGGCGCTGGAGAAGGCGCGCAAGGTCGTCAGGGTCGACAGGCTGGCCCCACTCGAACTCGAGGCGCACGACATCCGCCCCGTAGGCCGCGGCCAGCGCCGCGAAGCGTTCGCCGAAGTTGCCGCAGAGGGCGACGACCACCTCGTCGCCCGGCGAGACCAGGTTGGCGACGGCAGACTCGAGGCCGCCGGTCCCGGAGCTCGTGAGGAGGAGGAGGTCGTTTGACGTCTTGAAAACCCGCTTCGCGCCGGCGGTGATCTCGGAGAGGATCGCGGCAAACTCAGGGCCGCGGTGATCGATCATCGGCCGGTTCATGCTGCGCACGACACGCTCGGGGAGCGGTGTCGGGCCGGGAATTCGAAGCTGGGTCTGGAAAGTCATGGGCGCGCTCCGGTAAAGGGTTGCGGCGGCAGGCTAGATTCTAAAGGGCGATCGGGAATCGATCGCCCCTCAGTCTCTAGTGCGTCTCGGTCGTGTACGGAAGGAGCGCGATCGCGCGCGCGCGCTCGAGCGCGGTCGTGAGGGGGCGCTGGTGCCTTGCGCACGTGCCGGTGACGCGGCGCGGGAGGATCTTGCCGCGGTCGCTGATGAACCTGCGAAGGCGCGAAATCTCCTTGTAGTCGATGTAGTTGATCTTCTCCACGCAGAAGCTGCAGACCTTGCGGTGCTGGCGCTTCGGACCCCTCGGGCCGCCGCCGCTGCCGCTGGACTCACGTTGTGGACGGTTGACTGCCATCAATGACTCCTAAGTGACTAGAACGGGATCTCGTCCGGATCGACGTCGCGAGGCGCGTCGTCCGGCGCGGGGATGTCGTCGTGGGATCCGGCGCCGCTGCGCGCCGGAACTCCTGAAGGTGCGCCGCCGCCGCCGCCCGATCCTCTCGGCTCGAGGAACTGCACGTCGTTGGCGATGATCTCGGTCACACGTCGCTTCTGTCCGTCCTGGCCTTCCCACGAACGGGTCTGGATGCGACCCTCGACAAAAACGAGCGCGCCCTTGCGCGTGTACTGCGCGACCGTTTCGGCGAGGTTTCGCTTGCCGATCGGGTACGCGACGATGTTGTGGTAGTCGGTGAACTCTTTGCGCTCACCGTCGGGACCGGAGGACCACCGGTTGGTAGCGATGCTGAAGTTGGTCACCGCGGTTCCGCTGGGCGTATAGCGCATCTCCGGATCCTTGGTCAGCCGGCCGATAAGCAGGGCTTTGTTCAGGTTCGACATTTAGGACTCCTCCCGATTCCCAAGAGCCGCGGGCTCCGCCACCGTCTCCGATTCCACCGTGATGGGCTGCAGCACGACCTCCGCCGGCGGCGGCGCAACGGGGGTCGGGACGACCTTCTCGGGCTTGCGCACGATGAGGTGCCGCAGCACCTCCTCGGTGATCTTCAGGGCGGCCTCGAGCTCAGGGATGCGGCTGGGCTCGAACTGGAAATCCTGGAGTACGTATGCGCCCTCTTTCTGGTGCTTGACCTCGTAAGCGAGCTTTCGCTTGCCCCAAAGGTTGGTGCGCTCGACAGAGCCGCCTGATCTTTCGATCAGCGTGTTGACCCGCCTCACCGCGTCCTGGACCTTGTCGTCGTCAAGGTCGGCGCGGACGATGTACAGAACTTCGTAATCCCTCAAGGGACCTCCTTCCTATGGGTTCAGGCCTCGGTCGATCGGTGGCGACACGCCCCCGGCCGAAGCCAGAAAGGGTAGGTCGGTATTCTACCAAGGGTTATGGCGACCAAAACGAAGGCTGCCGTGCGCTCAGGCAGCGGGAAGGGCCACAGGCGACCGCCGGTCAAGGTCAAGCGAGGGTCGGATGTCCCTCTGCTTCCAATCGCGGTCGCGGGCATCCTCCTCGCCTTCGCCATCGGCGTGATCATCTACATCGTCGTCAACAACCCCAAGCCGACGCCGCAGCCGGCGGTGGCTGCGGGAATCCCATGTGATCACCTGGAACACTCGACCGTCCACTATCACGCCGCGGTTCAGATCATCTACGAGGGCACCGTGCATCCGATCGCGCCGAACATAGGCATCACCGGTGACCCCGCCAGCCCCACCTGCTACTACTGGCTGCACGTCCACGCCGGCAACGCGAACACCATCCACATCGAGGCGCCGGCGAGCCAGACGTTCACCCTGGGGCAGTTCTTCGCGGTCTGGAGCACATGGAGCAAAGCCAAGGGCGATCCGGCGCAGCCTCTTGACGCAACCCATGTGTCGACCTTCACTCTGACGCCGGGCCAGACGCTGAAGGTTTACATCGACCTGCAGGACGGGAAGGGGCCGCAGCCTTACACGGGTGACCCGAGCGCGATCGTCCTCAAGTCGCACGAGGTGATCTCGCTGGTGATCTCGCCTCCAGACACGCCCCCGCCGGCGTTCACGTTCGCGAGCGGTCTTTAACCTCTGGCGGACTCGAGGAGAACCCTGGCCGCGCGGTAGTGTTCGAGCGCGTCGTGGCTGTTGGCCGCGCGCTGCGCCTGGTCGGCAAGCCGGAGGTGCGTGTCGACCGCATCACCGTCGAAGACAAAACGCTCGCCCTTCTCAACCGCTCGGAGCCGCCGCAGCCGGTGCCGGTCGTGATGCGCCTGGATCACCTCTTTCTCGCGAACAAGGGTCACCCGCGCCTCTTGTTCCCGTCCCACGGCCAGCAGCGCTTCCGCCTGGCAGAGCCGTGCGTCGGTGCCGAGCGGCCACTCGGTCGACTCGACAGCCGGACGCAGCGCCGCCAGCGCCCGGAGCGCGTCCCCCCGGGCCAGCAGCACGCGACCTTTCTCCAGGGCGAGCTCCCGCTCTACGCCAGGTAGGCGGCCCTCCAGCAGGTAATCGACCTCCGTCCCGAGACGGCCGGCGATGACCCTCAGCACGCGGGTTGACGGCTGGCTGCGGCCGTGCTCGACCTGGTGCAGGAATGCGCGGCTGAAGTCGGGGCCGCTCACCTTGGCGAGGCTCATGCCGCGCTCCGTGCGCACGCGACGGATGCGCTGCCCGAGCGTTTCTTCAGGAGGCATTGTCAATCCCTACGTTACAGGTACTCGCGAGGATCCAGGCTGCGCGTGAGGGTGGTGAAGTTCTTGAAACCGTCTTTGGTGACCATCCCGGTGTCCTCGACGCGAACGCCTCCAAGACCCAGCAGGTAGAGCCCCGGCTCGACGGTCACTACGTCGCCTTCGAGCAGGGTGTTCTCGCCTGGCCCGCGCAGCGAGGGTTCTTCGTGGACTTCCAGGCCGACACCGTGGCCCGTCGAGTGGTTCATCTTCGCGACATCTTCCGGCCCTTCGAAACCCTTGGTCGTGGTGCCGTAGCCGCGATCCACCAGGATCTGGCAAACGTTCTCGTGTACCTCACGACCTGATGCACCGGCGTGGATCGACTCGATCCCGGCTTCGAGCGCCTGAAGCGCGGCGGCGTGCATGCGTCGGACCTCTTCCGGGATTTCGCCGACGACCACAGTCCGCGTGAGGTCGCCGTAGTAGTGGGTCTTCCGGCTGGAAGGAAAGATGTCGATGATGACGGGCGCGCCGGCCCGGATCGGGCCTTCACCACGGAAGTGCGGCATCGCGGATTCCGGGGAGCCCGCGATGATCATGTCGGGGCACGTGAAGCCTTTCTCGCCAAGCAGGAGTGACGCGCGCGCGTAGAGGCGCTCCGAGGTGAGCGGGCTGTCGTCGAGCCAGAGGATCCCATCGCGAATGTCAGCCTGCGCGAGCTGGCTCACGACCTCCACGACAGCCGCCTCGGCGGCGCGCTGCGAGGACTGGATGAAGCCGGCCTCGTCCTGCGACTTGTGCCGGCGCTCGATTCGAAACAGGTCGCGGTCGACGTCAATTTCAAGGCCGGTGGCTCTCAGCTCCTCCAGGTAACCGGCCTGGAGACGAGCCGAAACTCGGGCCTCTTCGGCGGAGCGCTCGCGCAGCAGCTTCGCGGCCAGGCGCGCGTGCGAGACGAAAGGACCACGGTCTTCGAACCCTGCCTCGTCGAGCTCCAGCGTTTTCGCCGTCTTGCTCTGGACCCTGGCGCGCTCGATCTCGAGCGGGCTGACCACAAGCACGTCGTCGTGCTCGGCGAAGCGGAGGTAAAGGCCGGTCTCGACCGCGAAACCGGTGGCGTATGTGAAGTCGGCATCGCCTTCGCCGCCGGGGATCAGGACGAGCGGCTTCATCGTGCTGCCCCGGAATGCCGCTCGATCGCGGTCGCGAATAGAGTCGCGAGTGCGGCCGGCGCCGCCGAGTCGACCTCCTCCGTGACCTGCGCCGCGACGCGCTTTGACAGCTGCGTACGCACGAGCTCGAGGTGCTGCTCATAAACCCTACCGAGCGAGCGATGACCGGTGCGGCCCTCGAGGTTCAGCTTTTCCTGCACTTCGTAGCCTCCTGTGTAGGCGACCTCGTAGCCGAGGCCGCGGAGCTGTACGAGGTCGCGGCGGAGGGTTCGTTCGGAGATCCCGGCACGTTCAGCCAGCTCAACAGGGTTGAGCCCAGGCTCGGCGATTACGACTGAGAGGATGCGCAGGAGACGGGCGAGCCGGGCGGCCCGATTCACGCCGCCGAAGCGGTCTTAGCCGATTTCTTCCCAGGAAGTGGCATTGCCCTCGAACGGGTCTGCCTCGGCCTCCTCCTGGGTACCCACCTTCTGGTGGAACCTGCTGGCGATCATCTGGTATGCCATCGCCTTGGGAATTCCGAGCTTGGTGAGCGACTTCACCTCGTCGGACATCACCTTGTCACGAGCCGCTTCGACGGCGGCCAGCACCTCTTCGATTGACGCCGTCCTCTTGACCATAGGTATCTGATGATACCCAAGCCAACCGGCTCTCAATCGCGCCTTAGACTTCTCCTTCTCGCCTGTATCGCCGCCTTCGCGCGGCGGCATTGCGAGCTGGGGGTTGGATGGCCACTGAGTACACGCCGGACAAGATCAGGAACGTGGTCCTGCTGGGCCATTCGCACGATGGCAAGACGACGCTGGCCGAGGCCATGCTCTTCGCCTCCGGCTCGATCGCACGGATGGGCGGGCCCGACCAGGCGACCGCCACGACGGACTTCGAGCCTGAGGAACACAAGCGCAAGATCTCGATCAACCTCGGCGCGGCCTTTGCCGAGCACAACGGGTACAAGATCAACATCCTCGACGCGCCCGGCTTCTTCGATTTTGCGGGCCAGGTAGTCAGTGGTTTGCGTGCGGCGGAAGGCGCGGTCGTGGTGGTCGGCCCGAGCCCTCAGCTCGCGGTCGGAACAGAGGTCGCGTGGGAGCACTGCAACCGCACCAACAAGCCGAGAATCGTCGTGGTCAACAAGCTCGACAAGGAGAACGCCGACTTCTACGGCGCGGTCGCGGCCATGCGCGACGTCCTCTCCCCTCGCCCGTTCCCGCTGCACCTTCCGATCGGGGCTGAGCAGGACTTCCGCGGCATCGTCGACCTGCTGCACCTCAAAGCGTTTGTCACGACACCTGACGGGAAAGGCAGCGAGGTTCCGGTGCCTGACGACATGCAGAAGCTGGTCGAGCAGTATCGGGGCCAGCTGATCGAGGCAGCCGCCGAAAGCGATGACTCGCTGCTCGAGAAATACCTGGACGCCGGCACGCTGAGCGAGGAGGAGATCCAGCGCGGCCTGCGCGAGGGAATCCTCGCCGGGAAGGTGTCGCCGGTGGTGTGCTGCTCGGCGACCAAGCTCCTGGGCGTACGGACATTGATGTCAACGATCGCCGAGCTCATGCCACCACCAGAGGTCGAGCCAGAGAAGCCGGCGAAGGCGTTCGTGTTCAGCACCGGCGGCGACCAGTTCGGACGGGTGAGCTACTTCAAGGTCGTCGCTGGAACCGTCAAAGCCGACGCTCACCTCCCCAACTTGAGCCGGGGCGGCGACGAAAGGCTGGCCCAGATTTTCTTTCCTCGCGGCAAGGAGCACGTCGCCACCACGGAGGTTCGCTCCGGCGACATCGGCGCTGTGACCAAGCTGGCGCACACCCTCACCGGCGACACGATCGGCTTGAAGGACGGCGGGCCGCTGCCGCCACTCGACCTGCCGGGACCCGCCTACAGCCTTGCGATCACGCCCAAAGCACGAGGAGACGAGGAGAAGATCTCCAGCGGCCTGGCCCGATTGAGCGAAGAGGACCCGACGCTGCACGTGGAGCGCGTCGAAGAGACCCATCAATTGGTGATCGCCGGCCTCGGCGACGTGCACCTCGATGTGACGCTGGAGAAGCTCAAGCGCAAGTACGGCGTCGAGGCTACGACCCAGACACCGCGCGTTGCGTATCGAGAGACCGTCTCTGGCCACAGCCGGGCTGAGGGCCGGCATGTGAAGCAGTCGGGCGGACACGGCCAGTACGGAGTCTGCATGATCGAGGTTGGTCCCACCAAGCGCGGCGAGGGATTCGTATGGGAGGACAAGATCTTCGGCGGGGCGATACCGCAGAACTTCCGGGCCTCCGTGCAGAAGGGAATCGTCGACAACATGGCCAAAGGCGTGGTGGCCGGGTATCCGATGGTCGACGTCAGGGTGACTTTGGTGGATGGCAAGTACCACCAGGTCGACTCCAACGACATGGCCTTTCAGATCGCGGGGTCGATGGCGATCCGCAAAGGTGCGCTTGACGCAGGCCCGGTGCTGCTGGAGCCGATCGTCGAAGCGGACATCCGCGTGCCCGAGAAGAGCCTCGGCGCGATCATGTCCGACATCAACGGCCGGCGCGGCAAGATCCTCGGTACCGAGCCGGACGACGGCTACGAAAAAGTGCGCGCCACCGTCCCGGAACACGAGATGCTGCGGTTCGCGCTCGACCTGCGCTCGATCACCCAGGGCCGCGGAACTTTTCAGCAGAAGTTCTCGCATTACGACGAGATGCCTCAGCACCTGGCCAAGGGGATCATCGAGGAGTTTCAAAAGCAGCACGAGGCAGCCGGTCAGGCAGCCCATTAAGCTTCGGCCGTGATCGTGGCTTGAGCGCTCCAAGCGCTCACGACGTCTGTGTGATCGGCGGGGGTGTCACCGGGGCCGGCATCGCGCGCGACCTTTCATTGCGAGGCCTTTCCGTGCTGCTGCTCGAGAAGGGCGACTGGGGAGCTGGAACCACGGGCGGATCCAGCTGGATGATCCACGGCGGACCGCGCTATCTCGAGTTCGACTGGGACACGACGCGCCTTTCCACCCAGGACGCCGGCTACATCGTGTCGATCGCGCGCAACCTCGTCTACAGGGTCGTCTTCATCATCCCCGTCCTCCCTCATGACCGGAACAACATCGAACGGATGGAGACGGCGATGGAGGTGTACGACCGATTCCAGCCCCTGAAGAAAGCGCATCCGCATACCCGGCTCACGGCAGAGGAGACGCTTCAGGCCGAGCCCGGGCTCACCCGCGATGTGATCGGCGCGGTGACGATGGAGGAGTGGGGCGTTGACCCGCATCGCCTCGTCTATGCCAACGTCGAAGACGCCGTGGCACACGGCGCGCGTGCTCTGAACCATACGAACGTGGTCGACCTCATCCGTGACGGAGGCAACGTGATCGGTGTCCGCTACCGGGCCTCTGACGGCACGATGTCGGAGGCGCGAGCTCGAGTCGTCGTGAACGCAACCGGACCGTGGTCACCCGAAGTCAGCGGCATGGCCGGCGTCCCAGTGAAGCTGCGCGCAGCCAAGGGAATCCACATCGTCTACCCGCATCGCATCTCGAACTTCTCGATCAGCGCCGAGTCGATCGACGGACGTGACCTGCTGATGGTGTCGCACGCGGGATTCACGCTGCTCGGCACGACCGATGACGACTTCTATGGAGACCTCGATTCGGTGGACGTCCTGCAGGACGAGGTCGAGTATCTACTTCAGGCTTTTGAGCGCGTGTTCCCCTCGATCAGGTCTTATCGGCCGGCGCGGACCACGGCGGCGGTGCGACCGACGCTCTACAAGTGGCGCCGCTACGAGGACGAGCTCTCTCGGCGATACGAGGTGATCGACCATGCGGCACAGGGAGTCGATGGTTTCGTGACGATCGCGGGCGGCAAACTTTCGATGTACCGCTTGATGGCCGAGCAAACCTCCGACGCTGTGTGCCGCAAGCTGGGCCACCAGGCAAAGTCCACCACCGCGGCGACTCCCCTGCCGGGAAACGAGTCCGACATGGAGCCGGCCGTGGAGCTGGCGCGCCGCTGCAGCATAACAGCGCTCGCCGCGGTCAAGCTGCAGAGCCGGCACGGGTCGAATGCGGAAAAGGTCCTGGACGGCGACCGCGCAGGCAGGCTCGTGTGCAGGTGCGAACCGCTGACGGAAGCCGAGCTTGCCTATGCCGCACGTCGCGAACAGGTGCGTACCCTGGCCGACGCCTTTCGACGCGTCGGCCTCGCCGCCGGTCCGTGCGCGGGGTCAGCGTGCGTGATGCGTGCGGCAGAGGTGATCGGTGCCGAGCTGGGATGGAGCGCATCGCAGCGCTTCGACGCGGTGCGCGAGTTCGTGCGCGGTGCGTGGTTGGGCCGGGCGCCGGTTCTCGGTCTTTCGGGTTGGGCGCAAGAAGAGCTTGCGCAAGGCGCAATGCGCGGTCTGTTGGCCTGATGGGACGCACTGACTCGCTCGCCAAGCTCGCACTCGCCTACGGTGTGCACCTGACGCGCCGGCGCCTGTCACGACCTCGCTCGCAGCTGGAGAAGCTGCTCGATACATACGCAGCTGACGGAATTCGAGCGCTCACTCCGTCAGAGCGTGAGCGTCACCCTCATCTGGTTGGCTGCATCAACTGCGGCCTGTGCGCCCTGGCTGCGTCGCGCATGGGGAAGGCGCGGCTGCCCGACGTCGCTTCCTCGTACATGCGCCTCTACGCGCGTGTGGGCGAAGCGTCCTCCGACATCGAAGGCGAGGGGCCTGACTTCGAAGCGGCCGCAGCCGCCTGCCCGGTCGGAGTACCGCTGGGAGAGGTAGCTGCGATCGTGCGCCGGATTGCCGCCGGCTGAGTCCGAGGAGCCACCCGCCAGGCCGAAACGCCAATCCGGATCATCGCCTGGCTCTTTTGATGCGTCGGGCAACTCGGGTGGGCATCGTCCACGCGCCGGACCATCTCTGCTTCGAACCGCACCCGGCAGGGCGTATCTGGGCTCGTGCCGGCCGCTTTCGACGGCAGGAGGCTGAACGCCAGGGGTTGCGACTTATCCACATTTTGTATACAGTCTGGGGACATCACACAACATCTAGCGTCATTGGTCAATAGGCTTGTCCGCTGGATCCGCCGGTTACCGGCCGTCGACGCGGTGCTCACGCGCATCGCCGGGCAGTTCACGACTTGGCCGGCCGACGACTTCGGACGGTTCGTCAGCGCCTCCATCGGCACCGGCATGGCGGGGGCGATCGCGGCCCTGCCGCCTTCCAGCGAACCGCTGCGGCCACCCCCACCGACGTCGATCGCACCCGCCACGTTCGAGATGCGATTCATGCGGCTGCACGCGGAAGGAAAGTTCGACGAAATGTGGGAAATGCTTGCGGAGGACGCTCAACGCGAGTGGGGAGGGCGCGACGCGTTCATGCGAGGCATGCCTCGGCTCGATGATGACGTTGAGCTGCTCGACATGCAGGTGGTCAACGTCAAGGTGCTCGAAGGTTGGACCGATCAAGCGCATCAACGGACGTACCGCAACGTGGCGCAGATGGTCATGCGCTACCGAGTTCGCCAGCAGTGGCGCGAGTGGACATTCGACCGTCAGGTCCACCTCGTACCCGCAGCCGGCGGATGGCGAACATTGTGTTACCCGACAAGAGCTAGAACAGCGGCAAACCGCTGATATAGTGGGTTTCTGGCGATGCTTCAAGAGACGATCGACGAACAGACGCGTGACCTGCGCTGGCATCGCAGGAGGCAGCGGATGATGACTCCGCGCCGTCTGCTTCAAGAGTCGGATGAGCTGCTGTTTTGGGTCGAGGAATGCCTCGTCCAGGAAGTTCGCATCATTCCCGGGTGGCTGGTCGCACGGCTGATGGTCGTGCTGCGTCACGCGCATTCAGAGCTGCCCGCGCGCCTGGGTCGCGAGCGCCGACCTGAGCAGGTGATGGAGATCATCTATGACGCACAGGCGGCTTTGATGACGCAGGCATGCAACAACCGCGGTCCGGCTGAGGTGATCCCGTTGTTTGCTCGCGCCCGCGAGCGAATGCTCAGAGAAGCCGCGACCGTCTAGTCATAGCCCAGCGGTGAGGGTCGACCTCCATCTTCACTCGCACTTCTCGCACGATGGCCAGAGCTCACTCGACGAGCTGATTCAGCGCTGCGCGGAGTGCGGCCTCGACCGCATCGCCTTGACGGACCACAATACGGTTGAAGGGGCGCTCGCCCTGGCCAAAATGGCGCCGGTGCTCGCCATCATCGGAGAGGAAGCGAAGACGCGTGAGGGTGAGGTGATCGGGTTGTTTATCACAGGCCGCATCCCGCCATACCTCCCGCCTGAGCAGGCCATGGACATGATCCATGAGATGGGCGGCCTGACCTATATGCCGCACCCGCTCGACCGGAATCGTGCCCATTTTCGAGCCGAGCGCCTGGTCGAGCTGGCGGACCGCATCGACATCATCGAGACCTACAACGCGTGGTGTGAGCCCGCCTCCAACCAGGCTGCGGCCCGCTTTGCGGCCGACCTTGGCAAAGTCACCGCGACCGGATCGGATGCGCATTCCGCAAACGAGCTGGGCCGCAGCTGGATGGAAATCGAGGACTACACCAGCCCGCAGGATTTTCTGGAGAAGCTGCGCGATGCCAGGCACGTCGTCACCTCGAGCAGCGGGACAGGGCGCCGTGCCTGATGGGCCACCCGAGCTGCTCGTCGCGGGCTCGGTGGCTCTCGACACGCGCGACGGACCCTTCGGCAAGGTCAAGGAAACTCTCGGTGGCTCCGCGGTCTACTTTGCGCTCGCCGCGAGCTTGACCGTCCCGGTCAAGGTCGTCGCTCCAGTCGGCGTGGACGGAGCGAAGAGTGTCGCCCAGGCATTCAGCGGGCGTCGCATCGACATCGACGGGTTGGCCATCCTCGAGGCGCCCACGTACAGGTGGCGCGCGCACCAGGAGCACGGACGCAACGTCGACCTGGGCAGCAGCGACCGCATCTACGACCACTGGAAACCCGCCGTGCCAGAGGGCTTTGACGGGTGGGTCTTCGTCGGATCGATGCGCCCCGACCGCCAGGCGGAGCTGACGCAAATGCTGAGCCATGTCCGGCTTCTTGCCGCCGACGCCATGCTGTCCTACGTACAGGCGCGGCCGCCTGAGGCACGGGACGTGCTGCGCAGAACGGGTTGGTTCTTTTGCAACCAGGAAGAGTTCGCCGCCCTGGGGGGCAAGGACCCAGATGAGTTCCGGCGGCAGTGGTGGCTGCAGGGCCTTGTGATCAAGGCCGGGCCGATGGGCCTGGCGGCTTACACGGAGTACGGTGTGCTAAAAGTTCCAGCTCTCACCGATCGTGACATCGTGGACACGACCGGTGCGGGTGACGCGCTGGCAGGAGGGACGCTCGCGCGCTGGTTGAGTACCGGCGGCCAACCCGCCGGTCTTCAGGATGCATTGATGTGGGGAGTGGCGTGCGCGTCGATCACCATCGGATCGGTGGGCGTAAAGGGAATCGCCAAAGCCACGCGCAAGGACCTGGAAGAGCGCGTCGCGGAGGTGGAGGAATGCCTGCGCCGCGAATCGTGATCATCGACGGAGATCTCGTCGAACAGCGCGTCGATGCGATCGTCAATGCGGCCAACAACGACCTCGTGTTGGGCGCCGGCGTCGCCGGCGCGATACGCAAGCGAGGCGGTCCTGCGATACAACGTGAGTGCGACGCTCACGGCCCCATCAAAGTTGGCGAGGCCGCAATCACAGGCGCGGGCGATCTGCCTGCACGTCATGTGATTCACGCAGCGAGCATGGCGCTGGGTGGACGCACGACGGCGAAGTCATTGAAGTCTTCGATGGATGATTCATTTCGGCTGGCACGCATGCATGGCGTGCGCAGCATCGCGGTTCCCGCTGTTGGAACGGGCATCGCGGGATTTCCGATGGATGAGTGCGCGCGCGTCATGGCCGGCTCGCTGCGCGTTGCGTTGCGCGGCGGATGGTCGCCTGATGAGGTCCGTTTCGTGCTTTTTGGAGGCCCCGCGAAAGAGACATTTGAGGCGCCTTTCAGGGCTGCTTTTGACGCGGTTTGAGGCCCTATACGCTGAATTCAGTTTGAATTGGGGTTGTATTGGGGAAAGTCAGGCCCCTAGAATGGGCGGGTCCGCTGCCAGAAAACGGAATCTCGTATAAGGACGGTGACTAGTTGGAAGGCTACTGCTTGAAGGACAAGAGAAAGGTCGAGATGAAAGACCCTCAGCCGATCACCATGAAAAATGGCAAGCCGGCAACAGTTGGAACATGTCCGGACTGCGGCACCAAAATCTACAAGATCGGTAAGGCCTCATAAGCAAGCTTCGGTAAGACCGCTCCAACTCTGCGAGCGGCTGATTGTTTTCAGAATCGGAATGAAATGGATGGTGACAAATGGAAGGCTATTGTTTGAAGGACAAGAAAAAAGTCGAGATGAAAGACCCGCAGCCGATCACGATGAAGAACGGCAAGCCGGCAACAGTGGGCACATGCCCGATCTGCGGAACCAAGATCTACAGGATCGGCAAGTCCAGCTAATCAGACTTCTTTAAAAGGGCCGCCTTATAACGGGCGGTCCTTTTTCCTTTGTCTAGTTCGTGATCGGTGGTTCTAAAGCGCCGAGCAAAACATCGGTGGCCGACACGGCATCGTCGACGCCGAGCATCTTGAAGATCCCCACGTTGGATGGGTTGTTGACGCGAGCGATGGTCTTCTTGACCTTGAAATGCTTCTTGGCCATCTGCAGCGCAATCAGGTTGTCCTCGTCGTCGGCCGTGACCGCCAGCATCGCATCAGCGCGTTCGATGCCGGTCTGCGAAAGAAACTTCACCTCGCACCCGTCACCGCGCATGACGATGCTGCCGAGCTGAGTCTCGAGCCAGTCGGCTCGGCGGGAGTCCCTCTCGATGAGAGTGACCTCATGCCCACGTTCGAGGAGATCGCGAGACAGGTAGTAGCCGACGGTTCCGCCTCCGACGACGATGACGTACACCTACTTGCTGTCCAGCAAAGTCTTCTCGATGTGCTTGGCGCCCTCGATGGTCGGACAGATCGTATGGAGGCCCAGCTTTTCGTAGGCCTCCGCGCGCTCCGGGTCGTAGATTCGAGCGACGACCCGCGGCACCTTGAAAACGTGCTTGGCCACCTGGGCGGCCATGATGTTGCGGTTGTCGCCTTCGGTGACGGCGACGAATCCGTCGGCGTCCTCGATCCCGGCCCGGCGCAGGACGTCGGCATCGGTGCCGTTGCCGACCACCTGGTCTCCTTTGAAGTCGGTGGTCAGGACGCCCCGGGAGGCGGCTCGGGAAAACTGGTTTGGGTCTCGGTCGATGATGACCACCTGGTGGCCGGACCGGTCCATGTCGGCGGCGATCTGCGAGCCGACCCGCCCACACCCCACGATCAGCAGCTTCAACGCTGGTTGATTATAGGGAGGCCCCTCAGGGGGCCTCTGGCTGGGCTTGTTAGGATTTGGAACGCTTGCGATTTCCTTTCACGTTCATGGGTGTGATGGCGCTTGGACTCGGCCTCTGGGTGCTGGTCTATCTGTCCGGTCACCCCTTGATCGACCCTGGGTCGCGGGGCATCGCCATCGCCACGGTCGTCATCGCTTGGGCCTTCGCGGCCTACGTTTTGATCCGGCGGATCCGTAGCGGGCCGCAGCATTGATGGCCGATCACTCACATTCACCGACTTCGAAGAAGGTGCTGGTCGCCGTGGGCGGCCAGGCCATCGACGCTGAGACCGTGCGGCTGGCCTGCCGGATGACGGATCAGCACGGCGGAAAGCTGTACGGCGTGCACATCATCGAGGTGAACCGGTCGCTACCGCTTGGAGCGGTGCTCGATGAGGTGGTCGAGCGCGGGGAGAAGATCCTCGATGAGGTGGAGCAGCTGGCCGCGCAGTCTCAGCTTCCCGTGGAGACCGAGCTGGTTCAGGCGCGAGACACCGGCCCGGCACTCGTCGACGAGGCGGTCGAGTGGGGTGCGGACCTCATCGTCATGGGCCTGCCGTACAAACGGAGGTTCGGCGAGTTCAACATGGGCAAAACCGTTCCGTATGTGCTGAAGAACGCCAACTGCAGAGTGATGCTGTTCCGGGAGCACCGCGAACACCCGGTCTGATCGGCCGCACTACCTCCGCCGCCTGTGGGCGGAGCTCGGACGAATGGGCGGCGAGCACGACTCGTTCATCAAGGTCATCATCGTCGAGCGCATCGTCAAGGCGGTCGTCCTCATCGCGCTCGCCATCGGCCTAATCGTGGCCGGAGAAAAAGATTGGCTGACGATGTGGGCGGAGTACGCCCAGGACCAGCTGAACCTCTCGGCCGGGCACGGCATCATTGTGCAGCTGCTCCTGCGCGTGCTTGTCTACATCGGAAATTTCAGCCACGTCAACGTGGTTGCGATCGCTGCCATCGCATACGCGCTGCTCGAAGGCACCGAAGGCGTTGGGCTCGCGATGCGGCGGCGCTGGGCGGAGTACTTGACCGTGATCGCGACCGGTTTGCTGATTCCGTATGAGCTTTACGAGGTCATCCGGCATGTGACGCTTTTCAAAGTCGGCGCGCTCGTGCTGAACCTAGCCGTCGTGGGCTACCTGGCCTACCGCAAGCGATTGTTTGTGGGCATTTGAACCGGGGGTCAGCCAAGAGCATCTGAAGCCGGCGCGATGTGTTACGTACCTGATCAGCGCCGCCAGCGTCTTGAGTCCGTACACCGTCGAAGTGCTGAAGCTGATCGAGCTCGCGTCCTCGTGATACTTGCCGATCGCGGGGACCTCGCCGATCTTGAAACCAAAGGCGGCGGCCTGGATGAGCACCTGCGTGTCGAAGACGAAGTCGTTGCTGTTCTCGAGAAACGGGATCGCCTCGAGGAAGCGCCGCGAGTAGGCGCGGTAGCCCGTGTGGTACTCGGAAAGGTGAAGCCCGAGGACGCGGTTCTCGGCCGAGGTCAGAAAACGATTGCCGATGCGCTTCCACCACGGCATTCCGGCCTTCGCCGGGTCGAGGCCGAGCCAGCGCGAGCCGAGCACGATGTCAGCGTCTCCATCCTCGATGACTTTGCAGAGGTTGGGGATGATGGCCGGGTCGTACTGGCCGTCGGGGTGGAGCATCACCACCACGTCAGCGCCCATTTCGAGCGCCTGCCGGTAGCAGGTCTTCTGGTTCCCGCCGTAGCCGAGGTTTCGCTTGTGGCGGATCACGTCAAGCCGCAGCGCGGTGGCTACGCTCACGGTCGCGTCGGCGCTTGCGTCGTCGACCAGCAGGATCCGGTCGGCGTGGCCCGGAGGGATGTCGCCGACGACCTCGACCAGTGTCTTGGCCGCGCGATAGGCGGGCAGCACGATGACTCGCCGCGGACGGGGGCCGCTCCAGTTGAGATCGCCGAGTGGGATGGGATCGGGCCGCACGGACATCCGCTCAAAAGTCAGGTAAGCCGCCACCAACAAGGCGCCAAACGCGGCCGACCACAGGTTGATGGCGAGGGTCAGGTTGATAGCGGCATACGCGACCACGAGCACCGCCGCGGCGGCGCGTGGCCATCTGAGCTGGCCGGCCAGAGCGAGATCCGCGAGAGCAAAGCCGGGAATGATCAGAAGGGAGAGGTCGTGGAGGTTCTGGTGCGGGCTGAGCACTAGTGATGCGGCGACAGCCAGCGCGAAATCGAGCCGCGGCTTGTCTGGACGCCAGCTGAGGGAGAGCGCGACAAGCGCGAGGAGCAGCACCAGGATGACGAACGCAACTACTTTGCCGCCCCCGGGCAGGGCCTCGAGGATGTTGCGGAGCGAGTAGACGGCCGTGTCGGTGTAGACGAGCTGGCCGCCTGTGGGCAGCTTGCCGCCGAATGCCCAGGCCCCGACCGAATTGAGGTAGCTGCCGACGGCGGAAAGGCCAAAGCCGATCACCGAGATGAGACCAAGGGCGATCACTACAGACCCAAAGCCGGCGAGGGCCCTCCAGGCTCGTCGGGTGAGGAACAGGACGGGTATCAGGAGGAGCAGCTGCGGCTTGCTGAGAGCGAGAGCGCTGAAGATCCCCGCCCAGCCGTGGCGGCCGCGCGCCCATGCCGCGTAAGCGGCGGCCAGCGGCACCAGCACGACGAGGTCGGACTGGCCCTGCAGGACGGTGACGAAGAGCGGGAAGAAGCCGGCGATCAGCGCGGTCGCCACCATTGCTGCGCGGCCGTGGATGCTCAGGCTGCTGCGAACGAGCAGGACGATCAAGGCGATGCCGAGCAGCAGGTTGAATGCCGCCATCGCGAAGTACGCCTGCTGGTAGCTCAGGGCGGCGAGCGGCGCGATGAGCAGCGTGTAGTAAGGCGGGTGAAAGTAGGGCAGGACGATGAACCGATCGGCTGCCTGCCCGGTGATCTGCAGCTCGAACTGCTTCTGCTGAGCCAGGTCGTAGACCGCGGAGCCGCCCCTTTCCAGGTAGAGCTTTGCGGCGGCGTAAAACGAGAAGAAGTCAGGTCCGGCGAGCGTGCCCCGCACGAGGTTGACCCAGATGGCCGCCCATGCGATGAACGAACCGACGCCTGCTCCGGCGGCGGCGGCGTAGGCGAGGCGCGCGAGGCGCGGGCTCATCGCCCGGTTTCGAGTCGCATTGCGAAGCGTTCCGGAAGCTTGGCCTTCCTGATTGCCCGCTGGGCACCCTTGATGTCGTAGCGCACGCGGCGGAACTCGAAGGTCTCCAGCTCTGTGTCCCAGATTCCGTAGCTCGCGGTCGGGCTGCCATCTCGTGGCTGCCCCACGCTGCCGGGGTTCACCAGCGCCGGGCCCTTCAGGTGGAACGTGTCGACTCGATACTCATGCGTCACCGCTCCGTCGACCAATCCGAAGATGCCAGGCACGTGGGTGTGCCCGTGAAAGCAGATGCCACCTTCGATCAGCTCGAGGTTCGCGTGCGCCACCGCGGTGTCCAGCACGTACTCATAGATGTGATCGCGCGGGCTGGCGTGCACCAGCAGCACGTCGTGCTCGACCTGGCTGTCAGGCAGGTCGCGCAGCCAGCTCAGCCTCTCATCGCCGATGACGTCGACCGTCCAGCGCACGACTGAAGCGGCGTCCTCGTTGAACCATTCGAGGATCTCGGGATCTGTGCACGCACGGTCGTGGTTGCCGACCAGAGTCGGCCACCCCTGCCTGACGACCTCATCGAGGCAGCGTTTGGGGTCGCCGCCGTAGCCGACGACGTCGCCGAGGCAGTGGGTTTGGTCCACCGCGGGACAGTCGCGGAGGACCGCCTCCAGCGCCTGCCAGTTGGCGTGGATGTCCGAGATGATCGCGATCTTCACGCGGGCTTCTCGTAAAGACGCGGATAGATGTGGTCGAAGAGGATGCGCAGGGTAGCCGCGATCGGCACCGCGACGAACATGCCGAGGATGCCGGCCCAGCTGAAGCCGGCGATGAAGGCGACGATGACGAGGACAGGCGGCAGGCGCACGGCGTCACCCATGACTTTTGGATAAACGAAGTTCAGGATGATGTTGGATATCAGGAAGTAGACGACGGCGACAAGTAGCGCCTTGATCGGCCCAGCGGCAAGGCCGACGAGGATCGCGGGGACCGCGCCGATGAAGGGGCCCAGATATGGGATGAGCGCGGTGACGCCGGCGATCAGGCCGAGGGCGACTGGATCAGGCAGTCCCAACACGGCGCAGGCGATGCCGGACAGCATGCCGATCAGCCCGGCGATGATCAGCTGGCCGCGCACGTATGCGTAGAGCATCTTGCGGACCTTGCGCCAGATCTGATCGAAGTCCGTCCGGTAATCGTTTGGGACGAGGCGGCGTAGGACGCGCCTGAAGGCGGCAGCGTCGAGCGCGAGGAGGAAGGCGACGATGAACATGAGCACGAGCTGGAGCAGGGTGGTGAGCGCGGTCAATCCGATGGTCACCGCATTTCCGAACTGACCGAGCAGGTAGTCCTTCAGGTGCGCATTGATCGTTTCCGTGATTCCTTTGAGGTCGATGTCGATCCCAAGGATGTTGACCGGCGATCCCTGCAGGCTGTTGATCCGGTCCTGAGCCGCGGCCGCGATGCTGGGCGCCTGGGTTTGAAGCTGTGTGACTTCTCGTACTCCCAAAGGAACGATCAAGAGCACGAGCCCGGCCAGGGCGATGATGATCACGATGAAGACGATGCCTATGGCGAGCACCCGTGGGACGCCGAATCCGACCAGCCGCGTGACCGCGGGCTGGATGAGAAAGGCGATCGCCGCTCCGAGTACGAAGGCGCCGAGGAAGTCGCGAAGCAGGTAGAGGACGATGGTCGCCACGACGAGGGCCGCGAAGCCGAACACAAGCTGGAGATAGCGACGTCGCCGCTTCGGATCAGGCGGCAAAGCCGTAACCGTGACCTCGACTGGTATCGGTTCCGGAGTTTCACTCTCGTGTGAGGGCCCATGGGGGCTCGAACGCACGTTACGCAATCACCGCAGTATGACGAGGAAGTCCAAGCCGAGAACCCGGTTAGGGCTTTGCCTTCGGAGCCACCCCGGCCGGCTCGAGACTGGCCTCCTGGTCCGGCGACCCATTGGGTGGCGCGGCCCCAGCGGTGCGGTGAGTGGCCTCCTCGTAAGCGGCGCCATGGAGTGGATTCGTGGTACTCCGACCCGCCGCAATCGCGTACAGGGCCAACAGGAGCAGTCCAACGCCAAGCACTCCGTACGCGGCTAGAGGTCCGTATTCCTTGGTGATTAGTCCGCCGACCGCCGTGCCCACGATGCTGGCCGTCTGCACGAGTCCGAATCGCGTAGTCATCACGGTGCCGCGATTTGCCGGATCGGCGGCCTCGAGGATTGCGGTCTGGTTCGCGACCGCATAGATCGGATTGCCGATCGAGGCGATGAAAAGTGCAGCTGCGATAACCATGACCCACGAGCTAGGACCCAACCCCAAGGCATCGCTCATCGCGATGGCAAGTGAAAAGATGCCGGTGAGAAACAGGCCGGCACCAACCGTTCTCATAGTGCCAATGGCACCGAACCTCGAAACCACCAGGGATCCAGCGAAGATCCCGATCGAGAGAACGAGCTCGAGAATCGAATATGTCTGGCCGCCTCCTCTGGGAGATAACTCATATGCCAGGGCAAGTAAGGCGGGAAAGCTGATCGGAAGAAGGAATGAGGCCAGGGTGCCGATGACGAGGTGAGGTCTCACGGCAACAAACGACCAAGTGCGAATGAGAGCTCCCGACAGAGATGTCTTTACCGCTCCTCCACCGAGAGTCGGTATGCCAACGACGATCACGGCAGCCAACCCGAAGGTTGCTGCGTCAGCGATGAATAGGGGCGTAGTCATCTGATAAGCGGCTAGGATTCCGCCGGCTAAAGCAAAACCCACGGCCCCGGAAAGCATCGTGGTTGCAGCCACGATGGCATTAGCTTTCCCAACCTGGCCTGCCGGCACGAGGCCTGGTATGGCCGCTTGACGCGCGGGTTGGACGATGGCGTTGATGCACGCCAGAACAAACAGAATGGGGATGATCAACCACCAAAAGCGAGGTGGTGCTGCGCTGGTTGATGTGGTGACAATGCCCCCGACGAGAAAAGCCGTGAGCACCAACAGGGCGGCACGAAGCAGCTCAAGTCCAACGACCAATGCCTTTCTCGGAAGTCTGTCAGCGAGGCCGCCGAGCACTGTGCTCATGAGGACGGTTCCGAGCGCCTGGCTGATGAACCCAAGAGCGACGAACCGAGGATCATGCGTCGCGGCGTAAATCGAGACCAGGGTCGCGACTTGAGTCAGGGGATCTCCAAGAGACGAAATGGCAATCGCGGTCATCAGGCTGCTGAATGCCGGATTGGCGCGAATAACACGCAGGGCTGTAATCCGACGCGGTACCTCTGGAAGGTCGAGTACCTCCAGGGGCTGCAGGCCGTGGAGCTCTCGTAGTGCGTTAACGACGTTCGGGTCGTACCAGTGATTGGCACGCCGGCTGATGTCTTCAACCCCTTCGATCGGAGTCATCAACGATGGCCGATAGAGACGAGTTCCGGTAATCGTGTCGAACGAGTCCGCCACCGACAGGATTCGGGCCCCAAAGGGAATGACCTCCCCCTTGAGGCCTGCTGGATAACCCGTCCCATCCCAGCGCTCGTGGTGGTGCCTGACGATTGGGGCGACCTCCGCTAGAGCTGAGTGCTCGACGATCATGTCCGCCCCGATGTCGGGATGGCGCCGCATGATCTCCCACTCTTCCTCGCTCAGCGGACCGGGCTTGTTGAGGATGTCGTCCCGCACCCCAATCTTTCCGAGGTCATGCAGCGAACCGGCCGTGCGAATCAGCTCGACCTCTCGATCGCCGAGCTCGAGATGTTCGCCCAATTTCCCGGCGAGCTCCGAGACACGTATCGAGTGGGACTCCGTATATCGGTCCCGGGCGTCGAGGGCCTGGGCGGCCAAGTCGAGGGTCTGATCTTTCAAAACGGTTTGTCGTTGGACGTCGGCAATAGTGC
>WNGJ01001405.1_pt1 | contig 25673 bp, 26 predicted proteins | sample 5400611 | NCBI WGS metagenome assembly WNGJ01 (sample SAMN13153375, study PRJNA577476) | soil metagenome | isolation source: 40 cm soil or saprolite under Garry oak tree replicate 1 | place: USA:California | collected 2016-06-15
GCCCGAGCCGCCGCATCGGGGGCAGGTCGACACGTTCACGAAGCGGCCGAAGACCGATTGCTGGACCTGCCGGACCTCGCCGCGGCCGTTGCAGGTGCCGCAGGTGGAGATCTTCGAGCCCGGCTCCGCGCCGCTGCCCTCACATCGTTCGCAGGTCTCGAGCCGTGGCACGCGGATGGTGCGCGCGCCGCCCTTCACCGCATCGATGAGCTCGACCTCGATCTCCATGCGGAGATCGGCGCCGCGCATCGGCCCGCGCGGCTCGCGCCGGCGGAATTCGCTCCCGAAGAAGGTCTCGAAGAGGTCGCCGATCCCGAAGTCGCCGAGGCCCTGGCCACTCCCGAACATGTCGTAGCGCTGGCGCCGCTCGGGGTCCGACAGGACCTCGTACGCCTCGGAGATCTGCTTGAAGCGCTCGGCTCCGTCGGGCGCCTCTCCAGTGTCCGGATGGTGCTGTTTCGCCAGCTTGCGGTACGCGCTACGGATCTGATCCGGCGTCGCGTTGCGCGGCACGCCGAGAAGCTGGTAGTAGTCCGCGGTCTTCGCCATCACCTGTCATTATCCCGGCTCATGGCCGATCTTTTCCGCCTTGCTACCCAGTTCCTGCATGTTTTCGCGGGCGTCCTCTGGATCGGCGGAGGGTTCTACACGCTGCTGGTACAGCTGCCCGCTCTCCTCGCCGCCCCGCCGGCCGCGCGCGGGCCGGTCACGGCGCAGCTGGCGCCGCGGCAGATCTTCTACATCCTCCGTGTGGCGGAGCTCACGATCGTCACGGGCGTCCTCAACCTCTTCGCGAGCGGTCGCGCCCAGCAGCTCACCGACCCGCTTGGGTCACGCTGGAGCATCGTCCTGGGCCTCGGCATCCTTCTCGCGATCGGCCTCTACGTCCTCGTCCGCGCGACGGTCGTCCCCTGGACGCTGCGGATGCTCACGCTCGGTCCCAAAGCCGCCGCGGGCGACGCCGCCGCCGCCGCCGAAGCGGGCCAGATCATCGAACGCATTCGGATGATCGGGCGGGTCCAGCTCGCGATGGGCACGCTCATCATCCTCGCCATGATCACCGCGCGACTCAGCTAGACGGTGCCTCTCGTGTTCGCGGCGATCGCGCCACACGGGAGCATGGCGATCGCGGAGTGGTGCAAGCCTGAGGAGCGCGAGCTCGCGGCGAAGACGCGGGCGGCCATGGAGGAGCTCGGGCGCCGTTTCGCGGCGGCGACGCCAGACGTCACCATCGTGCTGACGCCACACAACATCCACGTCGAGCGCGGCATGGCCGTCGTTCTCGCGGGCACGATGGCGGGAACGCTCGAGAGCGGCGCGATGCCGATCGCGATGCGTGTGCCGGTAGACCGCGAGCTCGGGATCGCGATCGCCGTCGCGGTCGGTGAAGCCGGCGTGCCGATCGCTGCGGTGAGCTATGGCGCGAACGACACCGCGGCCGCGGTGTTCCCGATGGACTGGGGCACGCAGGTCCCGCTGCACTTCATGGGCGGTCGCGACGATCCGCCGAAGCCGATCGTGATGATCGCGCCCGCGCGCGATCTCCCGTGGGACGCGCACATGGCCGCCGGCCGTGCGATCGCGCAGGCCGCGGAAGCGTCGGGCAAACGCGTCGGGCTCATCGCGTCATGCGACCACGGGCACGCGCACGATCCGAAGGGACCGTATGGCTTCAGCTCCGCCTCGAAGGAGTTCGACGACCGCGTGGTCGAGCTCGTGAAGCGCGACGCGCTCGGCGAGCTGCTCCGGTTCGATCGCGCGTTCGTCGCCGAGGCGAAGGCCGACAGCTTCTGGCAGATGCTGATGCTCCACGGCGCGCTGGCGGACGGGTGGCGCGGCGAGCTCCTGTCGTACGAGGCGCCGACGTACTTCGGGATGCTCTGCGCCGCGTATTCGCCCCGGAACTAGCCGCCGGAACCTTCCGCCGGACGCGTCGTCTTACCGCCATCCGGCCATGGCCGGAAGGAGGACGACGGTATGAGACGGTTCATCGCCGGCGCGGCAGCACTCGTGGCAGCCTTCGTCGTGAGCACGCAGCCGGCCGCGGCCTGCGCGGGCCTGATCGGCCCCAACGGCGCCGTGGCAGCCTTCGTCGTGAGCACGCAGCCGGCCGCGGCCTGCGCGGGCCTGATCGGCCCCAACGGCGCGGTCAACCTGCTCCGCACGACGACCTTCGCGGGCTACCACGACGGCATCGAGCATTACGTCACGGCGTTCAAGTTCCAGGGCGGCAGCGGGCAGTTCGGCTCGCTCGTTCCCCTGCCGGGTGTTCCCACCTCCGTCGAGAAGGGCGGCGACTGGACGCTCCAGCGCCTCATCCGCGAGACGGAGATCGCGAAATTCAACGTGCGCGGCGCCCTCCCGCTCGCGGCGCCCGCGGCGGACGCGGTGGTCCTGATGCAGGTGAAGATCGACGCGCTCGACATCACCGTCCTCAGCGGCGGGGGCGAGTCGGTCGGACGCTGGGCCACCGAGCACGGCTTCCGCCTTCCACCGGATGCCCCCGAGGTCCTCGACTTCTACGCGGCGCGCAGCCCGATCTTCATGGCCGCGATCTTCGACGCGGACGCGGCGAAGGCCAAGGGCCAGCAGGTCGGTGACGGCACGCCGGTCCACATCACGATCCCGACCGCGAACCCGTGGGTCCCGCTTCGCATCCTCGCCACCGGCAAGAGCGCCGCGGCGCGTGTCGACGCGGATGTGTATCTCCTCACCGATCGCAAGCCGCTGCTGCTCCCCGCGCCGTTCGCCAACGGCATGGAGCTGCAGTACAGCCAGACCGCGTCGGCGTCGCTTCTGAACGACCTTCGCTCCGACAAGGGCATGGACTGGGTCCCCGAGATGGCGTGGCTCACGAAGATCGGCATCAACGCCGCCGCCAGCCAGCTCACCTACGACCTCGCGATCAGCGCGAACGGAAAAGTCCCGTCGCGGGTCGCCGCGGGGCTCGAGGCTCCGGCCAACCCGACGACCCCCGCGACCAACACACCTTCGAACCAGCCGCTCGCCCTCGTGGGCATCGCGATCCTCGGACTCGGCGCGGTCCTTCTCATCGGGCGCTTCGCCCCCCGGTCGGTCGCGCCGTGAGGCGCACAGTCGTCGCGCTCGCGCTCGCCGCATTCGCGGCGAGCGCCTGCGCGTCGGCGCAGGCCGCGATGCCGACGGAAGTCGCCGTCCGGATCCACTACTCGCACTTCGAACCGAGCACCATCGAGGTCCCCGCCGGCGTGCCGATCACGTTCACGATCGTGAACGACGACCCGATCGACCACGAGTGGCTCATCGGCGACTCGAACTTCCATGAGCGTCACCGGACCGGCACCGAGGCCGTGCACGGCGATCGACCCGATGAGGTCTCGCTGCCGCCCATGTCGGTCAAACGCACGACGCTCACGTTCCCGCCGGGGACGTATCTGTACGTCTGCCATTTCCCGGGCCACGAGGCCTACGGTATGGTCGGAACGTTGGTCGCGAAGGGCTGACCATCACGGGGCGAACGACGGTCAGTGGACCTGTAGCACCGGGTCGAGCGTCAGGTCACCCGAGACGACGTAATCCTTCGATGAGAGCTCCGGCTCGCCGACCTGTGGCCAATTCTTGAAGTGAACCGTCCCATTGGGGATCGTGATCGTGAAGCGGCCGGCACCGTCGCTGCGTCCGCCGCAGGACGTGCAGAAGACCAGGGCATCGCCGGACCACACGCCGAAGTTTGTGTCGGGGAGCGGCCTTCCGGCAACGTCGCGGAGGGTGCCGCTGACGATGTCGCCTCGATCGATCGTCAGGACGAGGTCCGTCCGGTCAGCGCGAAGATCGAGATCGATCGTCGCCCAAGCCTCGCCGGTCGGTCCTGACGCTTGCGCCCGAAGAGTGAGCGGCATCGCGGCGATCGAGAAGTTGAACGCGCCACTCGGATCCGTCGCCGCAAGGCCGAGTGGGACGAGTGGAAACTGGATACCTCCGTAGAACCGAGAGAGGTCGACGCGGGCATTCGGCACACCGACGCCGTCGCGTCCGACGACGCGGCCGGCGACCTTGACCACCCGAAGCATCGCGATGTCGGCGGCCGAGACGTTGCTGCTGACGACGAGGTCCTTCCCGAAGCCGATCGTGTACCCATCGCCGTACCACGTGACGCCCGCGAAACCGTCAGTGGGATCCGCGAGGTTGTTGTTGTAGTTGCGGAAGGCTCCGATGCGGTATGCACCGGGCGGGAGGGAAACCTGGTAGGAACCTCGATCGTCCGTCGACGTACTTGCGCTCTGGGGAGGCATCGGTGTGGGTCCGTGGTTGAACGAGTTGGAGGGATAGACCATGACTTGCGCCGCCCGCACCGGCTTGCCGCCCGCGGTGACGCTTCCGCTTACGACCGACGGGACGCCGGTGAACGGTGTGGTGACCGGCGTGGGCACCACCGTACGCGCGGCCGGCGGCGCTGTCGGCTGTGGCTGGGATACGCGCACTGTCGGCTTGGGCGCTGGCGTCACGGGCTGCGTTGTCGGGATAGGGGTACCCGCACTCGCCGCCTGACCTTGAACGAGTTGCTCACGTGTCGCGCGAAGCTGTTCACCCACGACAAGGCCGGCCGCGATGATCGCGACCGCGAGCACGCCACGTAGGAACAGACCAAGCATCTTCGTCAGGGCAAGGCGCGCGAGGCGATGACTGTCGGCGCGCACGCCGCGAGGATGAGCACCAGGTAGAGCAAGAGGCGCCGCATGGAGTCATCCTCCCGCGGCGCCTCTGCTCGCGCGTCCGAGTTGCGCGGTCAGCTGTACGAGTTAGCTCTGCTCCTTGAACTCGCCTTCGATCGTGTCGCCGTCCTTCTTGTCGCCTTTGTCGCCGGCCGTCGCACCCGCGGGCTCGCCCTCGGGCTGCTGCGGCTGGCCGTCGTCTGAGGGCGGTTGCTGCTTGCTCATCGCCTCGCCGATCTTCATCGACGCGACGCGCAGCTCCTCCATCGCGGTCTTGATCCGCTGCGTGTCGTCGCCCTTCAGCGTTTCGCGCAGCGCGGCGATCTTCTCCTCGACATCCTTCTTGATGTCGGCCGGAGCCTTGTCGCCGAGGTCGCGGAGCGTCTTCTCGATCTGGTACGCGAAGGTGTCCGCTTCGTTGCGGGTCTGGATCCGCTCGACGTTGCGGCGGTCCTCCTCCGCGTGCGTCTGCGCGTCCTTCACCAGCTTCTCGACCTCGTCCTTGCTGAGGCCGCTCGAGGCCGTGATCGTGACGTGCTGCTCTTTGCTGGTCGCCTTGTCCTTCGCCTTGACGTTGAGGATGCCGTTCGCGTCGATGTCGAACGTCACCTCGATCTGCGGGAGGCCGCGCGGTGCCGGGGGGATGCCGTCGAGGATGAAGCGCGCCAGGCTCTTGTTGTCCGCGGCGAGCTCGCGCTCGCCCTGGACGACGTGGATCTCCACCTGAGTCTGGCCGTCGCTGGCCGTGGTGAAGATCTGCGACTTCGACGTCGGGATGGTGCTGTTGCGCTCGATGAGCTTGGTGGCGACGCCACCGAGCGTCTCGATACCGAGCGACAGCGGCGTGACGTCGAGGAGGAGGATGTCCTTCACCTCGCCCTTGAGCACTCCCGCCTGGATCGCGGCGCCGATGGCCACGACCTCGTCGGGGTTCACGCTCTTGTTCGGCTCCTTGCCGAACAGCTTCTTCACGGTCTCGACCACGAGAGGCATGCGCGTCATGCCGCCGACGAGGACGACCTCGTCGATCTTGTCCGGGCTGACATCGGCGTCGGCGATGGCCTTCTTGACCGGACCGATCGTCATCTCGACGAGGTCGCCCACGAGCTGCTCGAGCTTGCTTCGGGTCAGCGTGATGACCAGGTGCTTCGGACCGGCCTGGTCCGCCGTGATGAACGGTAGGTTGATCTCGGTCTGCTGCGTGCTCGAAAGCTCGATCTTCGCCTTCTCGGCGGATTCCTTGAGACGCTGAAGGGCCATGCGGTCGTTCTTCAGATCGATGCCCTGGTCCTTCTTGAACTCGTCGATGAGCCAGTCGATGATCCGCGCGTCGAAGTCGTCGCCACCCAGGTGCGTGTCACCGTTCGTGGCCTTGACCTCGAAGACGCCTTCACCGAGCTGCAGGATCGAGATGTCGAAGGTGCCGCCACCGAGGTCGTACACCGCGACGATCTCGTCCTTCTTCTTGTCGAGCCCGTAGGCCAGCGCGGCCGCGGTGGGCTCGTTGATGATCCGCAGCACCTCGAGGCCGGCGATCTGGCCGGCGTCCTTGGTCGCCTGGCGCTGGCTGTCATCGAAGTACGCGGGAACGGTGATGACCGCCTGCGTGACCTTGTCGCCGAGGAACGCCTCGGCGTCGGTCTTCAGCTTGCCGAGGATCATCGCGGAGACCTCGGGCGGAGTCAGTTTGCGGCCGTCACCGAGGACGACCTCGACGCCGCCGTTGCTCCCCTGGTTGATCTTGTACGGGACCTGCTTCATCGATCGCTGCACCTCGGGGTCGGTAAAGCGTCGCCCCATGAAGCGCTTGATCGAGTAGATCGTGTTCTCGGGGTTCGTGATCGCCTGTCGCTTCGCGACCTGGCCGACCAGGCGCTCCCCGCTCTTGGTGAACGCGACGACGGACGGCGTGATCCGTCCGCCCTCGGCGTTCGGGATGATCGTGGGCTCCCCACCCTCCATGTAGGCCACGGCCGAGTTGGTGGTGCCCAGGTCGATACCGATGACCCTTGGCATGTTCGTTACTCCTTCTTCTTGGCGACCGTGACCAACGCTGGGCGGATGACCCGGTCGTGCAGTCGGTACGCCTTTTGATGTTCTTGGATGACGCTGCCCTCCGGCTCGTCGGACTCGACGTATGCCACGGCCTCGTGCAGATAGGGGTCGAACGGCTTGCCGAGCGAGTCGATCGGTTCGAGGCCTTCGGCTTCGAGGACCGTGCGCAGCTTGCGCTCGACGAGCCACATCCCCTCGACCCACGGCTGGCCCCGGAGATCATCCGGCACCGTCGCGAGCGCGCGGTCGTAGCCGTCGAGCACGTCGAGCAGCTTCGCGATGAGATCCGCTTTGGCGAACTTCGCGAACTCGGCCCGCTCGGCGTCGTTGCGTTTGCGGTAGTTCGAGAAGTCCGCCGTCATGCGCTTGAGATCGCTGGTGAGCTCCTCCACCTTGACCGTCGTCGCCTTGGAATCGGCAGTCGCCGGCGGCTCTGGTTCGACGTCGGCGACGGCGCCGCCAGGCGTCTCGCCGTTCGTCCGCGTCCGCAGGCGCTCCTCGAGGAGCTCCTCCGCCTTTCGCGTTTTGTCGTCCATGACTAATGACCCTCCATGACTCGAACAAGATCGCTCATGAGCGAACCGACGTACCGCACGGCGCCGATCGTGCGCGCGTAGTCCATGCGCGTCGGGCCGACGATCCCGACGTAACCGAGGTACTCGGTGCCGGTGCCGTAGCGGCCGAACACGAGACTGCAGCCGCGGAGCGGCTCCAGCCGGTGCTCGCTGCCGATCGCGACGTGGACCTCATCGTCGCCGAGCGTCGGTGGCAGCAGCTCGACCAGGCGCGTGCGGTCTTCCAGGAGCCGCAGCATGTCCCGCATCCGGCCGCCGGCCGCGAACTCCGGCTGCGCGAGGATGTTCTGGATCCCGTCGGTGTATACGTCGTGCGTCCGCGCGGCGTCGTGCTCGTCCAGCGCACGCACGACCGCCGCCGCGACCTCGGCATCGACGCCGGTCTCGCCAGCGGTCGCGTCGCGCACGCCCGCGGCGTCACGCCTCGCGAGCGTCTGCGTAAGTCGCGCCGAGAGGGAACGCAGGTGATCGGCGGTCGTCGCGACGCGCAGGTCGAGGAGCTGCTGCGCCACGGCGCCGCTCTCGAAGACGACCACCAGCAACGCTCGCCGCTCGGTGATGGGGACCACCTCGGCGTGACGGAGCGTGGCGCGGCCGATCGCGGGCGGCGTGACGATCGCGGCTTCGGTGGTGAGGCGCGCGAGAGTCGAAGCTGCGAGTCGCAGCCACTCCGAGGTGTTCGACAGCGCCTGCTGGAACTGATGGCTGACCGTGACCTGCTCTTCGGGCTGAAGGCTCGGCCGCGGCATCAGGCTCTCGATGAAGTACCGGTAGCCGAGGTCGGTCGGCACGCGGCCGGCGGAGGTGTGCGGGTGCGTCAGCAGACCGAACTCCTCGAGCGTGGCGAGCTCGTTCCGCACCGTCGCCGACGAGAGGTCGAGGCGGTATTTGCGGACGAGCGCCGCCGAGGCCACCGGCTGGGCGGTGGCGATGTACTCGCGGATGACGGCGCGCAGCAGATCGCGCTGCCGGTCGCCGAGCTGTGGGAGTTGGTCGCGCTTTCGAGGCATTAGCACTCTCCCATCGAGAGTGCTAAAAGGTTAGCAAGGCCCGGTGGGCTTCGTCAAGCCGATCTCGGCCTTGTGTCTGCGCACTGCCTCGCTCCGCTCGGGTGCGCAGCTGAGCCTACGGCTCAGTAACGCTCGCTCGCCCGCCCGTGCGCCTGGCACCCAGCGTGCTGATTGCTGGGGGCGACGTAGGGCGTGGAGGTTCCTGGCGATGTTCTCCGAGTTCAAGGAGTGGTTGCTCAAGGCGAACGTTCTCGCGCTGGCCCTGGCATTCATCATCGGTGTCGCGCTCGCGGCGGTCGTCAACTCGCTGGTGAAGGACATCATCATGCCGCCCGTCGGGAAGCTCCTCGGCGGGGTCGACTTCAACAATCTGTTCATCGACCTCTCGGGAAAGAGCTACCCGAGTCTGAAGGCGGCGCAGGACGCGGGTGCGGCGACGATCAACTACGGCGTGTTCATCAACACGGTGATCACGTTCATCGTCGTTGCCTTCGTGGTGTTCCTGATCGCGCGATCGATGCTCCCCAAAGGCGTACCGATGAAGGCCTGTCCGTTCTGCGGCGAGGAGATCCTCGCCTCAGCCTCGCGCTGCCGCTACTGCACCAGCCAGCTATCGACACCCGGCGCGCAAAGGGCATAGCCGGGCACGGTCGTCGGCGATCGACGCGCCCGGCTCAGCCGGGGATCGGGGTGATCAGCGCGCGCACGCGGCCGACGAGGTCGTCCAGCTCGAACGGCTTGGTGACGTAGTCGGCCGCCCCGAGCTCTGTCGCGTAGTTCCGCTCCGATAGGCCGAACATCGCGGTCACGACCACCACGGGCATCTTCGCGATGCGGCCATCCGACCGCAGCTCACGCAGCACCGAGAATCCGTCGCGCCTCGGCATCATGAGGTCGAGGACCATGCACGACGGCTCGAGCGCGTCGACGAGCCGCATCGCCTCGTCGCCGTCGCTCGCGAGCTTCGAGTCGAGCCCGTCGTCGCGGAGTGCGGTCATGATCACGTCGCCCAGCGCGGGATCGTCCTCGACCACGAGGACCAGTGGACGCCGGCGCGCCACTAGACCCGGATCTCCTTCGAGAGCCGCTCCGGATCAACGATGACGATGTGGCGACGACGGATCCCGATGATCTCGCGCCGCTCGAGGTCACCAAGCACGCGGTTCACCGAGACCCGGGAAGCGCCGATGAAGGCGGCGAGCTCGTCCTGCGTGAGGGTGAGCTCGAGCTTCGCGGTCCCGTTCACCTGTGCCAGGTCGAGCAGGTACTTCGCGACCCGGCTTGGCACGTCCAGGAAGATCAGGTCCTCGACCCGATCGGACAGCCGGCGGATGGTCTTCGCCAGCGCGTCGAGCACGACGCGAACAGCGGCCGGGTGCGCTTCGAGGAACGCGAGGAAGTCGTCGCGCGCAAGGAGCGCGGCCCGGGTGTCCTCGAGCGCCGTTGCCGACGCGGAGCGCGGACTGCCGTCGAAGAGCGCGAGCTCTCCGAAGAAGTCGCCGGTCCGCATGATCGAGACGAGCGCCTCCTGACCGAACTCGCCGGGGAGCGCGATCTTCACCGCGCCGGCCAGCACGACGTACAGATGCAGGCCCGGATCGTCCTTGCGGAACAGCGCTTCGCCACGCTTGAACGACCGCATGCGCATCCGTTCCGCAAGCTGCGCGACCTCAGCGTCGGCGAGCTTGGCGAAGAGCGGATAACGCCGCAGGTGGTCCGGGAGACGTGTCTCCGGCACCGCGCGATTCTAGGTTTTCGACCACTCCGCGTATCGCCTCCTGTTATTGACGGGCGTGCGAGCATCGAGCGCCCATGGACGGCGAGACCACGGTCCGCACCGGCGAGGCGTACGTCTCGGGCGCGCTTGCCGCGCTCGACGACGGCGCGCGCATGCGGCTCTTCTACGAGCTCCTGGCCGAGGTGGTGGAGTCGGTCGGCCTCCGCGCGTACCTTCCCCAGCGCGTCACGGATCCCGTCGTCGCCGCCCAGCTGGAACCGCGTGCCCTGTACGACATCGACCGCGCGCACGTCACCTCGGCGCGGGTCGTCGTGGCGTATGCGGGCATCCCCTCATTCGGTGTCGGCATCGAAGTCGAGCTCGCCCGCGAGCACGCCGTGCCGGTCGTGCTCGTCGTCGAGCGCGAGCGTTCGGTGTCGCGCCTGCTGCTCGGCAATCCCGCGGTCGTCGACGTCGTGCGCTTCGCCGACCTCGACGGACTCCGTCGCGGCCTCGCCGCAGCACTGGCCCGCATCGCGGCCGCGGCGCCGGGATCGGCCCTGCCCGTCGTATCCGACGACGTCGTCGTGCAGCGCTTCCTTGCGTCGCTGGAGCAGGCCCGGCATCTGCCCGACGGCGAGATCGCGGCCCTGCTCCGCATCGGTGAGCTGGACGGCGAGGCCGCGCTCACGATCCGGGACGCCGTCGCGACCGGTCGCCTCTTCGGCGCCGGACTGCGCGACCTGGTCGGCCGTTACGCGCTCCGCGGCGCCGACCTCGGCGTGTTCGTGCTGCGCGACGTTCTCGAGCGCCCGCTCGCCGATACAGCACGCGCGATCGGCCTCGATCCCCGCGCGACGCGAAAGCGACTCGAGAACGCGCGGTCGCGCGTGGGGCTCGCGGCGGACGCGCCGGGCGCGGACATCGCACAATGGCTCGTGACCGAGCTGATCGCCCCGCCGACGCGGGCGCTGCAGCTCCATCTCTTCAGTGGAGGGCACGACGCCGCATGAGCAAGGGGCAGAAGAAGCAGAAGACCACCGGGAAGCTGGCGTGGCGCAGCAAGAAGGCCAACCACGGGCGCAAGCCCGGGATGGGTCGCGGCAAGCGAAACTAGCCGTCTTCCTTCGATAAATGAGACACGCCGCCTTGTGGGCGGCGTGTCTGGTCTCCGCGGATCGCGCTCAGCGGCGGCGCTTGCGCCCGGTGCTCTTGCGCGCGGTGGACTTGCGTCCGGTGCTCTTCCGCGTGCCCTTGCGCGCGGTCGACTTGCGCTTGGTGCCCTTGCGTGCCGTCGTCTTCTTCTTCGCGGTCGTCTTCTTGCGCGCGGTGCTCTTCCGAGCCGTCGTCTTCTTCTTCGCGGTCGTCTTCTTGCGAGCGGTGCTCTTGCGGCCGCCGCTCGACTTGGCGGCGCCACCCCCCATCGATCCGCCGCCACCCATCGGTGACGGTGGCATGGGCGGCGTGCCCGAGGGCTGCGGTGCGGGCCAGATCGATCCTGGCTGCTTTTGCGCTGACCAATCGGTTCCGGTGTTCTCGTCTTCCATGAGGCCTCCCCAAATTTCTTTCGCGCTGGGAGAAGTGCTTACGTGTGACGTGTCATATCGCGTTCGGCATCGCGCCGCAAGACCGTACTCTTACTGGACCGACGTCGAGACACTAGTGTCGTCCGGCAGGAGACGCACGAACACCTCGTTCGCGAGCAAGCGGCCTCGCGCGGTGAGGCGCACGCGCTCACCCGACCAACGCAGAAGACGCGTCCCGTCGAGCGAGCACAACGCGGTCCGCACTCGCGCAGCGGCGTCCTGGCCGAACCGCGACCCGTAACGGACCAGATCGAGGCCGTCGTCGAGGCGCAGCGCGAGCATCGCCGTATCGACCGCGACATCGGCGGCCGAGTCGACGATCCGCTCACCGCCACGATCGATCGCCGCGATGTATGCGGGCAGGACACCCACGTCGCGTGAGCGAACGCCGGCGAGATGTGAATGCGCCCCGGCACCGACGCCGAGCCAGTCGCCGTTACGCCAGTAGCCCAGGTTGTGTCGACAGCGTTTGCCGGGAAGGGCCCAGTTCGCGATCTCGTAGTGCCGGTAACCGTTCTGCCCCAAGACCCTTTCGGCGAGCTCGTACAGGCCCGCGATACCCGCGTCGTCGGGCTGGGACGCTGCCGCGCGGCGCCTCCAGCGCTCTACCGAACGCCAGCCGGCTCCCGGCCAGTTCGCCACGGCCTCCTCGGGCTCGAGCGCGAGCTCGAGCGGGTAGCAGGAGAGGTGGTCGGGGCCCAGCGCGACCGCCGCTGCCAGATCCTCACGCCACGCCGCCGCGGTCTGGCCGGGCCAGCCGAAGATGAGATCGAGGTTCACGTCGAACCCGACCGACCGAGCCGCCGCCACGGCGGGTGCGATGTCCTCCGGTTGGTGCGTCCGACCGAGCGCGTGCAGTCCGGCCGCCGACAGCGACTGCGCGCCGAGCGAGAGGCGCGTGATGCCGAGGGCCGCCCACGACTCCAGCCGCGCGCGGTCGAGCGTCGCCGGGTTCGCCTCGACCGTCGCCTCCACCGGGCGCAGGTCGAAGGCGTCGCGGAGCGCCGCCCCCAGGCGCGCGACCTCATCCGGCTCCAGCAGGCTCGGTGTACCGCCTCCGACGTAGACCGTCGCGACCCGCGGCCTCCCCAAACTCAGGCCCTCGCGCCGGATCTCGACGTCGAGAGCTTCCATATACCGAGACCGAAGCGCGCTCCGCGCGGGCGCTGTCGCGAAGTCACAGTACGGGCACCGAGCAGCGCAGAACGGGATGTGCACATAGAGGCCTAGAGACGCGAGCGGCCGACGCGCCGAGGGCCCCCGCGCGCGAGGGGTCCCCGTCCCGAAGGGACGGGGTTTCGCGCGTAGAGAGGGTTTCGGCGCGGAGGCCGCGTTCGGCGTGAGAGAGCTCATCTACGCATCGCTCCGAGGAGATCGGGCAACTCGGCGTCCGCGCTGAGCTCTGAGGTCTTTCCCAGGTCGAGCAACCATTCACGAGACTCGTGCACGAAGGCGAGGAGGTGCGAGGGCCGCCAATCCGACTCGGTCACGACCCGCTCATCGCCGAAGTCCGGGAGCAGCAGCACGTACGCGGTGTTCCGATCGGCCAGTCGCGCGCCCGACACGCCGTAGCCACCGATCTTCTCCGGTCCGCCCAGCGCCGACAGGATCGACGTCTGCAGCGGCGCGACCATCTCGGCCAACCGGGCGTCGCCCGACGCTCCGTCGACGCCTGCGGCATTCCGGAGCGCGACGCCTGCGCGCGCGGCGTATAGACCTTCGAGCAGACCGCGTGTCTCGCGCGACAGATGCGCCCAGACCGCCGCGGGATCGCTCGCGACGATCGCCTGCAGGAAGGTCGATGCGTTCGTCTGGGTCGGGTGGTCGAACTGCAGCTTGGGCTGCTTCACGGCTCGTCCTTGATCCGCAGCACCGCGAGGAAGGCCTCCTGGGGGATCTCGACCGATCCCACCATCTTCATCCGCTTCTTGCCTTCCTTCTGTTTCTCGAGCAGCTTTTTCTTTCGGGTGATGTCGCCGCCGTAGCACTTCGCGATCACGTCTTTGCGCTTCGCGCTGACGTTCTCGCTCGCGATGATCTTTCCGCCGATCGCCGCCTGGATGCGCACGTCGAACATCTGCTTGGGGATGAGGCCGCGCAGCTTGTGGACGAGAAGGCGACCGATGTGCTGCGCCTTGTCGCGGTGCACGATGACCGACAGCGCGTCGACGAGTGTGCCCGCGACGAGGATGTCGAGACGCACGAGGTCGGCGGCGCGGTACTCGGCGAACTCGTAGTCAAGCGACGCGTAGCCCTGCGAGCGGCTCTTGAGCTGATCGTAGAAATCGACGATGACCTCGGACAGTGGCATGTCGTACTTGAGCATCGCGCGCGTCGGGTCGACATACGTCATCTCGAGCATCGTGCCGCGCTTGTTCTGCGCGAGATCCATGATCGGCCCGACGTAGTTCGTCGGCGTGATGAGCGTCGTCTTCATCCACGGCTCGCGGATCTCCTCGATCGTCCCCGGATCGGGAAGCATCGCCGGGTTGTCGACCGCGACCTCGTCGCCCTTCTGCGTGATGACGCGGTATTCGACCGACGGCGAGGTCGCGATGAGGTCCATGTCGTACTCGCGCTCGAGCCGCTGCTGGATGATCTCGAGATGGAACAGGCCGAGGAAGCCGCAACGGAAACCGAAGCCGAGCGCCTGTGACGTCTCCGCTTCGTAGATCAGCGAGGCATCGTTGAGCCGCAGCTTCTCGAGCGCATCGCGCAGCGACGGGTAGTCCTCGGCGCGCTGCGGGTAGAAGCCGGCGAAGACCATCGGCTTCGCCGGCCGGTAGCCGGGTAGTGGCGACTCGGCCGGGCGCGATTCGAGCGTGAGGGTGTCGCCGACGCGGCAGTCGGCCACCGCCTTCAGACCCGTCGCGGCATAACCGACCTCGCCCGCGCCCAGACGCGCGACGGGCCGCGGCTCCGGCGTGAAGACACCCAGCTCGAGCATCTCGCTCGGCTTCTGCGTCGCCATCGGCAGGATGCGGTCGTCGGCGCTGAGAAGGCCGTCCACCACGCGGACGTGCGCGACCACTCCTTTGTATGCGTCGTAATGCGAGTCGAAGATGAGCGCACGCAGCGGCGCGCTCGGATCGCCCTTCGGAGGCGGAACGCGCTCGACGATCGCGTGCAGGAGCTCGGCCACACCCTGTCCGGTCTTTCCCGATGCGAGGAGGATCTCCTCGTCCTTGAACCCGAGCGTCGTGCGGAGGTCCTCGCGGACCACATCGAGGTCGATGCTCGGCAGGTCGATCTTGTTGATGACCGGGATCACCTCGAGCCCCTGTTCGATCGCGAGATAGGCGTTCGCGAGGGTTTGCGCCTCGATGCCCTGCGACGCGTCGACGAGCAGGAGCGCGCCCTCGCAGGCCGCGAGCGACCGGCTGACCTCGTAGTTGAAGTCGACGTGGCCGGGCGTGTCGATGAGGTTCAGCTCGTGGATCTCTCCGTCGCGAGCCGTCCAGGCCATGCGCACCGCGCGGGCCTTGATCGTCACGCCGTGCTCGCGCTCGAGCTCCATCGAGTCGAGCAGCTGCTCGCGCATCTGCCGCAGCGCGACCGTGCCGGTGAGCTCGATGAGGCGATCGGAAAGCGTCGTCTTGCCGTGATCGACGTGCGCGATCACGCAGAAGTTGCGGATGCGGGATTGCGCGTCTGCCACCCGGTCGAGGATAGGGGGCTTAGAGAGGCTCGATCACCAGGCGGCCGTACGCAACTGCGAACGCGAGCGCCCCCAGGACGAGGTTGAGTCCGATGTTCGGCCACTCGCGGCGCGTGATATGGAAGAGGATCGCGAGCAGCATCATCGCCACGAGACCGCCGGCGGCCGCGACGGTCAGCGACGGCAACACTCCCGTCGCGGCCGGTATGACGACGCCGATGGCGCCGAGGATCTCAAGGACGCCGAGGAGCCGCACGAAAGGCGCAGGCAGCGCTCGGACCCACGGGACGCGCGCTGTCATCCGCTGCAGACCGAAGGTCATGAGCCATCCGTGTCCGCCGAACGCGAGCGCTGTGAGCACCTGCACTACCCAGAGAGCGATGTTCATGCCTTGCCTCCCCGTGACTCAGCCGCCGCCCGTCGCGCCCTGCACGTCCCGTCGCTCGAACAGCCAGAACGCGATGCCACCCAACGCGAGCGTGTACACGGCGAGCACCACGATCGCGTGCGTCTGGTCCGGCAGCACCGTGCCGGGGAAGCCGCCGGCGCCGCCGGTCCACCCGGAGATGTTCCGCACGAGGAGGTAGTCCGCGACGTTCTGGAACCAGCTGAAGAAGTTCGTCAGCAGCGCGACGATGAGCTGCTCCGCGAAGTAATAGCCGAGGCCGATGGCCATGCCGGCGGCGGACGAACGGGCGAGGACCGTCACGAACGCGGTGAGCGCGATGTACGGAAGGATCGAGACCCACGCCTTCCATAGCGCGATGCCCGCATCCGACCAGGTCGCGACGACGCCGACAGCGTCCGGAGCGGCACCGGCGAGATTGCCAGCGATGGTGCTGCTGAGCGCGATGCTCGCGACCGCGACGAGCAGCCCGAGTGCGGTGAGCATCGCGAGCGTCAGGAATTTCGCGGTCAGATAGGGCCATCGTCCGGTGCCCTGCGTCAGGACCGAGCGAAGCGTCCCAGCGCCGTAGTCGATCCCGATCGCCGACGCGGTGAGGATCGCCATCAGGATCAGTCCGAGGGTCTGGACCGTACCCAGCGCGTTGGGGATGCTGCCGGGAAGCGTGAAGTTGCCGTACGCGCGTGACATCCGCGCCGGCAGCGTCGCGGCCTGCGCGCGGCACTGAGCCGCGAGCCCCGCCGTCACCTGCGCATCGAGATCGGTCGGCTGCCGGGCGGGATCGCCCGAAAGGAGGTCATTGCACCGGACCGTCCGGGGCACGCGGCCCTGCTGCTGCTGCAACGTTGCCGGCACGGTCAGCTCGCCGCCGGTGTCGCGGAGATTCTGGTAAGAGAAGAAGCTTCCCCAGACCGCGAGCTGCGCGAAGAGGATTGCGAAGACCAGAAGGATCCACATCATCCAGCGCCGCCGGAGCTTGAACCACTCCCAGAGACCGAGATTCGCGATGTGCCCGATCACGTGCGCACCCGTCCGGTCGTTGGGTCGGTCTCCGTGATCTCCATGAAGAACTCCTCGAGCGTGCGGTGCACGGGGACGAGCTCGTTCACGTAGATCTGCCGGTCTGCAAGCGCACGCGAGAGCTCCCACGCGCGAGCCTGCGGGGCCGTGACCGCGAGGCCACCGTCCTGTTCGGCGACCTCTTCGACCCATGGAAGTGCTTTGAGGACGGTCCGCGCGCCGGCGTTGTCCGTCGTGCGGAGGCGCAGTGAATCATGTTCCCGCAGCAGCTCCTTGATCGTGCCCTGCGCGATGAGCCGCCCGCGAGACAGGACGGCGACGTTGTCGCAGACGAGCTCGGTCTCGGCGAGCATGTGGCTGGACAGCACGACCGTGCGCCCGCCGGTGCCGAGCTCACGGATCAGCTCGCGGACCTCAACCACGCCGGCCGGGTCGAGGCCGTTGGTCGGCTCGTCGAGAAAGACGAGCTCGGGGTCGCCGAGGAGCGCGCAGGCGATCCCGAGGCGCTGCTTCATGCCGAGCGAGTACGTCGCGAATTTGCTGTCGGCGCGTTTGCCGAGGTCGACGAGCGTCAGGAGCCGGTCGATATCGGCGGGCAAGCCGCGCCGACCGATGCCCTGGAAGTAACGCAGGTTCGCGCGCCCGGAGAGGTACGGATAGAACGTTGGCGTCTCGATCATCGCGCCCACGAGGCGCAGCGTGGCCGGACGACCAGCCGGATCGCCGAAGATGCGAGCGCCACCGGACGTTGGATGCACCAGTCCGAGCAGCATTCCCATGGTCGTGGTCTTCCCCGACCCATTGGGGCCGAGGAAGCCGAACACGCCACCACGCGGCACGCGCAGCGTCAGATCGTTCACGGCCACGACGTCGCCGTAGCGTTTGGTCAGCGCGCTCGTCTCGATGACGTACTCGCGCTGATCGCCGCCAGCTCGCGCGTCGGCGGCCCGCGCGTCGGTGGCTCGCGCGTCCGTGGTCTGTTGGACCGTCATACGGCGACGGCCTCGGTCCCGACGTTCTCCTCGAACTGGCTGTAGTAGAGATCGTGATAGAAGCCGCCCTTCGCGAGCAGCTCCGCGTGGCTGCCCTGTTCGACGATGCGGCCCTGGTCCATCACGACGATCGTGTCGGCGCTGCGGATCGTCGACAAACGGTGCGCGATGACGAAGCTCGTGCGACCGTGCCGCAGCCGCGCCATCGCCTTCTGGATGAGGACCTCGGTGCGCGTGTCGACGTTGCTCGTCGCCTCATCGAGGATGAGCACGCTGCGATCCGCCAGGAAGGCGCGCGCGATCGTGAGGAGCTGCTTCTGCCCGCTCGAGATGTTCGACGCGTCCTCGGCGAGGACGGTGTCGTAGCCATCGGGCAGCGTCCGGATGAACTGATCGGCGTGCGCTGCAGTTGCCGCCGCGACGATCTCCTCCATCGTGGCGTTCTCCTTGCCATACGCGATGTTGTCGCGGATCGTCCCGGTGAAGAGCCACGCGTCCTGCAGGACCATCCCGAAAGCGCGCCGCACGACGTCACGCGGCAACTCCCGCGTGTCGACGCCGTCGAGCCGGATGGCACCGCCGTCGATCTCGTAGAACCGCATGAGGAGATTGACGATCGTCGTCTTGCCCGCGCCCGTCGGTCCGACGATCGCGATCGTCTGCCCAGGTCGCACGTCGAGCGTGAAGTCTTCGATCAGCGGCTTGTCGGACAGATAGCGGAATGAGACGCGGTCGAACGTCACGTGACCGGCCAGCGCGGGCGGCGCTGTCGGCGCGACGCGGTCCACGCTCTCTTCGGGGGCCTGGAGGAATTCAAAGACACGCTCGGCAGATGCGAGGCCAGACTGAAGGAGATTCGCCTGCGCGGCGATCTGCGTGAGCGGCATCGTGAACTGGCGCGAGTACTGGATGAAGGCCTGCACGTCCCCAAGCGTCATCGTTCCGGACGCGACGCGGTAGCCACCAATGACCGCGACGCCGACGTAGTTGAGGTTGGACAGGAACGCCACCGCCGGCTGGATGATCCCGGACAGGAACTGCGCCTTGAAGCTCGCCGCGTACAGCCCCTCGTTAAGCTGGTCGAACTGCGCGATGGCGATCTGGCGCCGGCCGAACACCTGCACCAGCGCGTGTCCCGTGTGCATCTGCTCGACATGCCCGTTCAGCGCGCCGGTCCGCGCCCACTGCGCGACGAACTCCTTCTGCGAGCGACCGGCGATGACGACGGTCACGACCAGCGTGAGGGGGATCGTGAGGATGGAGATGACGGCGAGCAGCGGACTGATCCACAGCATCATCGCGAGCACGCCGACAACGGTGAGGAATGACGTGAGCAGCTGACTCATGCCCTGCTGCAGCGTCGTCGCGATGTTGTCGACGTCGTTCGTGACGCGGCTCAGAAGGTCACCGTGCGGATGGCTGTCGAAGTACTTCAGCGGCAGCCGGGCGAGCTTGGCCTCGACCTCGCGGCGCAGGCCGTACACGGTCCGCTGCGCGACGCCGGCCATGAGGTACTGCTGCAGCCACCCCAGGACCGCCGCGAGAAGGTAGACGGCCGCGGCAAAGAGCAGGATCTGCGCGAGCTGTGTGAAATCGACGCCGGCTCCGGGCACGACATTCGTCCCCGACAGCATGTCGGCGAGTTGACTCTGGCCGCGCGACCGCAGCGCCTCGACGGCCTGTTCCTTCGTGATGCCCGCGGGCAGCGTCTTGCCGATGACCCCGTCGAAGATCACGTTCGTCGCGTTGCCGATGAGCTTCGGGCCGATCACGCTGAAAACGACGCTCGCCGACGCGAGCACCGCGACGATCGCGATCGTCACCCGTTCCGGACGCAGGCGCGCGACAAGCCGCCGGAATGTGCCGCGGAAGTCCTTCGACTTCTCGACGGGCATGCCCATGCCCATGAAGCCGCCGCCACCCGGCCGCGCGCCCGGCCGGTTTCCAGGCCGCCCCATCATCATCATGCCGCTGCCTCACCGAGCTGGGACTCGACGATCTCGCGATACTCCACGCAACCGGCCATGAGCTCGTCGTGCGTTCCGATGCCGACGACCCGGCCCTCGTCGAGGACCACGATCTGATCCGCATGCAGGATCGTGCTCACGCGCTGCGCGACGATGACGACGTTCGCATCGCCCGTCTCGGCCCGGAGCGCCCTGCGCAGGCGCGCGTCGGTCGCGGCGTCGAGCGCGGAGAAGCAGTCATCGAACAGGTAGATCGCGGGACGCTTCACCAGAGCGCGTGCGATCGCGAGCCGCTGGCGCTGTCCACCCGAGACGTTCGTGCCGCCCTGGTCGATCGCGGCCTCGAGCTCGCCGACCATCGCCGCGACGAAGTCACGCGCTTGCGCGACCTCGAGCGCGCGCCACAGCTCAGCGTCCGTCGCGTCCGGGTTCCCGAAGCGCAGGTTGTCGGCCACGGTGCCCTTGAACAGGTAGGCGGTCTGCGGCACGAGACCGATGCGGCTCCAGAGGCGGTCCAGAGACTGCTCGCGCACGTCGACGCCGTCGACCAGGACAGCGCCGCCCGTGGCGTCGAAGCCGCGTGTGACGAGCGTGAGGAGCGTGGTCTTCCCCGACCCGGTGCCACCGATGATCCCGGTGATCGTGCCGGGCCGCATGGCGAACGAGAGGTCGTGCAGCACTGCCCGCTCACTGTGCGGATACGCAAAAGTCACGTCCCGCATTTCGACCATGCCGGTATTGCGCTCCGGCTCGACCGGCGTGGCCGGGTCGGATACGGACGGGATCGTCCGCACCACGTCCTCGATCCGCTGCGCGCTCGCCTCGGCGCGCGGCACGAGGATGACCATGAAGACGGCCATCATCACCGCGAACAGGATCTGGAAGATGTACATGAGGAACGCGGTCAGGTTGCCGATCGGCATCGCGCCGCTGTCGACGAGATGACCGCCGAACCACAGCACCGCGACGGTCGAGAGATTCATGATGCCCAGCAGGCTCGGCATCGCGAGCGCGAAGATCCGGTTCACGCGTAGCGCGGTCGCGGTCAGATCGCCATTCGCCCGATCGAATCGGCGCTGCTCGGACTCCGTCCGGATGAACGCGCGCACGACCCGGATGCCCATGATCTGCTCGCGCAGGACCTCGGTGATCTTGTCGACCCGCCCCTGCATCTGCCGGAAGAGCGGCACCGAGATCGCGACCAGCGTGCCGATCACGCCGGCCATGAGCGGGACGATGACGACCAAGGTCAGCGAGAGCGTCGCATTCTCGCGGATCGCCATGATGACCCCGCCGATCGCCAGGATCGGCGCGGTGAGGAGGATGGTGAGCGCGATCTGGAGAAAGAGCTGCACCTGCTGGACGTCGTTCGTGTTGCGCGTGATCAACGACGGCGTCCCGAAGCGGGTCATCTCCCGCGCGGAGAAGTGCTGGACGCGCTCGAAGACGGCGCCTCGGACATCCCGGCCAACGCCCATCGACGCGCGCGACGCGAAGTACACGCTGATGATCGCGAGGACGCCGAGGACGAGCGTGACGGCGAGCATCACGGCGCCGGTGCGCCAGATGTAGTCGGTGTCACCTTTGGCGACGCCGTTGTTGATGATGTCGGCGTTCAGGTTGGGCAGATAGAGGTTCGCGATCGACTGGATGAACACGAGGACCGTGACGATCGCGACCTCGGTGCGGTACTTCGGCACGAAGCGACGCAGTAGTCGGATCAGCATTTGCCGGTCTTCCCTTCGGTCATGTCCGCGCTGATGCGAAGGAATGCCCGCAGCGTCGTCGCGAGCGCGTCGCGCTCGGCGGGGGTCATCTTCTCGATGAGTCGGCCGAAGTGGTCGGAGGACCCGCGCTCCATGACATCGAGGATGTGCTGGCCACGCCGTGACAGCTCCACGAGGACCGTGCGCCGGTCTTCGGGATCCGAACGCCGCGTGACGAAACCTCTCTGATCCATCCGGTCGATGAGCGCCGACGCGCTCGCCGGCGTCATGTCGAGCGCCCCCGCGAGATCGCTCATGCGCTGCGGCTGCTTGCGGGCGAGCACGGACAGTCCGCGGAGCTGCGTGAAGGTCAGATCGGCAGCCGTCCAGCGCGGTCGCGCGGAGGCCATGAGCTCACGCCACTGGTGCAGCAGGTCCCCGAGCTCGACATCGGTTCGTCCCACAGAGATAATCTATGTGAGGCTAAAGATTAGTGTCAAGTGAAGCATTCGCGACATTCACGCTTCGCGGGGGATCAGTCGCGGATCAGGCTGCCTTCACCGACCGCCTGCGAAAGCGCGCGAGGACGGCCACGATGACCTCCTGAAGCTCATCGATGCGGATCGCCCACGCCGCGAGCAGGTAGACGCCGACGCCGAACGTCGCGGCGAGGAGCGTCTGCACGAACAGAAGCAGCTTTGGTGGATCCTGCGCCAGGTTCAGCGGGATGTTCGTGACATTGATGAACAGGAACATCGAGACCCCCATGAAGAGCGCCGCAGTGACCTGCTTGAGGGTGGCGTAGCCGAGGCCGACCAAGCGCAGGCGCGCGCGCGGGGCGAGCAGCACCAGTAGAAGCGCGGCCTCAAGCAAGGTCGCGACGGAGTTCGCGAACGCCAGGCCGTTGATGCCGAAGACCGGCGCGAGCGTCACGGATAGGACCACATTCGCACCGATCGACACGAGCGTCAGGGCGAGAGGCGTCGTCGTATCGCGTGACGCGAAGTACGCCCGCGCGAGGATCTGCACCAGCGCGTGACCGGCGAGTCCGAGCGCGTAGAACAGGAACGCGGCCTGGACGAGCTCGCGGGCATCGGCGCCGAATTCTCCGTACTGAAAGAGCAGGTTCACGATCGGTCGGCGAAGCACGACCATGAGGATCGCGGTCGGCAGGGTGAGGAACAGGATCCAGCGGATGGCCTGCTGCAGCGCGTCGCGCATCCTGGCCGCCTGGCCGAGCGAGGCGTAGTGCGACAGCGCAGGGAACACCGCCGCCGAGATCGCGATGGAGAAGACGCCGAGCGGCAGCAGCATCAGCTGGAACGCGTAGTTCAGCGCCGTGAGCGACCCGTCCCGCATTCCGGAAGCGAGATATGTGTCGACGAAGAACACGACCTGGACCGCGCCGAGCGAGAGGGTGCGCGGACCGGCCAGGGCGAAGATCTGGCGCACACCCGCGTGGCCGAGATCGAATGTGAGCTGGTACTTGGTGCGACGGAACGTGAGCTCCGGCAGCTGTACGAGGAACATCATCACGGCGCCCGCGACAACTCCGTACGCAAGAGCGTTGATGCCGACGAACGGCGACGCGAACAGCGCGAAGAGGATCTGCACGCCGTTGTAGACCAGAGGCGCGATCGCTCCAGCGAGGAACTGCCGGTACGACTGGAGCACGCCGGTGACGAGCGAGGACAGCCCCATGAAGATCGGGCTGAGCAGCATGATCCGAGTGAGCTCGATCGTCAGTTCGAGCTGACCCGGCTTGCTCGCGAAGGCCGGAGAGACGATCAGCGTCGGGACGATCCACGGCGCCAACAGCCACATCACGCCGGAGAGAACGACGAGGGCGAGGACGAGAACGTTCATGACGCTCGACGCGACATGCCAGGCCTCGTCCTCGTTCTCCTTCGCGAGGTAACCCGCGAAGACCGGGATGAACGCCGAGGCGAGCGCGCCCGCCACGACGAGGTTGAAGAGTGCGTCCGGGATCCGGAAGGCCGCCCAGAAGGCGTCGAGCTGCGGCGTCTCGCCGAAAGCCGCACCGAAGACCGAGAGACGAAGCCACCCGAGGATCCGGCTGGCGATGAGCGCGGCGATCATGACGAGCGACGCCCGAGCGATGGACATCGTCACGGCGTGAGTATGAGCGAGCGGGGCGACGATACGGTCTTGATAAGCCTCGTGGCTGATGCGACGAGATTTTGGCGGGCCGTTGGGTTATCGTTCCGGCCCTATGGCGAAGAAGAAACGCTCCGCTCTCAAGCGCATCCGTCAGACGGAGCGTCGGACCACCATCAAGACCGTTGCGCGGTCGGCCGCGCGCAGCGCGGTGAAGACCGCGCGCTCCGCGATCGAGAAGGGCGGCGAAGCCGTCCAGGAGGCCGTGGCCGAGGCCGCGAGCATGCTCGACCGCGCGGCAAAGCGCGGTGCGATCCACAAGAACGCGGCGCGCCGTAGTCGCAGCCGGGTCGCGAAGCGCGCGGCGAAGAGTACGAAGAAGGCCTAGCCACCGTCGCTCGCTCGCTCGGTCATAGAGTTGGAGCGTGGACATTTTCGGACTTCTGCTTCTCGCGGTAGCGCTTGTGGTCGTGCTGATCGTCGCCGTCGTCGGAGCCAGTCTCGAAGTTCTCCTGGCCGCCTTCTACGCGCGGATCCTCGGCGCGGCGGTCGAACGCCGAGCGAAGACAAAGCGGATCTCGTAGCGGCGCGCTGGCGTTAGCGCGTCTCGGTCGCGACCGTGCCCGCCGAGCCGTCGACGACGATGTGCTCGCCCGTCGCGATCCGTGTCGTCGCCTCTGGGACCCCGACCACCGCGGGTATGCCGTACTCGCGCGCGACGACGGCACCGTGAGACATCATCCCGCCCATCTCCATCACCAGCGCGCTCGCGGTCAGGAACAGCGGTGTCCACCCTGGATCCGTCGCCGGAGCGACGAGCACCTCGCCGGGCTCGAGCCGCGCGCCGGCCGGCGAGAGCATCACGCGCGCGACGCCGCGCGCGGTCCCGGGCGACGCGGGCGTGCCGCGGATCGCGGCATCGGCGGCGGGCGATGCGAACGCGGCTTCGGCGTCGGTCCCGTCGGACAGCAGCACGCGCGGGACGTGGCGCCGGCGCAGCTCGCGCCGATACTCCGAGCGGCGGGCGGCGACCACGTCGCGCAGGTCCTCGCCGGCCACCGCGCGACGCGCATCGGGGATCGTGAGGAACCAGATGTCGTCGGCCGCGGCGATGCGACCGGCGGCGGCGAGCGCGTCGCCCACGGGGGCGAGGATCGCGCGACCGCGCGCGAACACGCGGATCGCGTGGAACTTCGGCGCCTCGCGAGCGCCGGCGAGCGCGCGGACGCGGCGAAGAAGCGCGCGCGCGAGCACGCGGCGCGGACCGTGGACCCGCGACAGTAGCGTAGCGACCATCGCCTCCGCCTCCCGCGCGCCGCGCGAGAACTGCGCGTCGGGCGCGAGGGCGGCGGCGTCGAGACGCTGGTAGTTCGCGATCGCGCCGAGCAGATGCGCTGGATCCTCCGACCACCGGGGCAGACCAAGGTCGATCTCGGCGATCGCGCGGTGCCCGTAGCGCTCCAGGAACGTCTCGAGCTCGCGCTGCAGGAGGGACGGCAGGTCGCCGCGGCGGAAGGCCGCGCTGAGGTCGGCGGGCTCGCGGTCGGCGAGCGCCGACCGCGACGGCGGGTCTTCGCGGGTACGCGCCGCGAGGGCCCAGAGATCGAGATCCATCTGCGTCGTCGGGTTGAACGGCAGACCGCGCAGCAGCGTCCGGAGCTCGTCGTCGCTCGCAACGCCGCGGAGCAGCCGCCCGGCGAAGTTGTAGGAGAGGAAACCGGCGCCGACCAGCGCTACGAGCTTGGGGAACATCCGCGGCGGCCACGTCCGGAACAGGCGCTCGAACGCATCAAGCCGCTCCTCCGGCGTGTTGAGCGGGCCGGCGTCGAGACGCACGGTCTCGTCCACGTCACGCAGCAGGCGTTCGCGCGTCGCGTCGGGCCGCAGCAGCGCGCGCACCAGCACCGGCGGCGCCCCGGTGTGCGCCACGGCACGCAGACCCGACAGGAGCGATCGCAGTCGCGATCCGCCGCGCGGAGCGAGGCGCGGGTCTTCCAGCAGCCGCGCAAAGATCCCCGAGCTCCGCGCCTCCATGACCGACATGATGCGGACCGGGATCTCGCGCGCCGCGGAGTTTCGTACGAGACCGGTGAGATCGCCCCATAGGCGCATGCCGGACTCCACTATGACCGGCACGCCCGCGGTGGGATCCCCGACATGCCGCCCGATCGC
>WNGJ01001177.1_pt1 | contig 25666 bp, 27 predicted proteins | sample 5400611 | NCBI WGS metagenome assembly WNGJ01 (sample SAMN13153375, study PRJNA577476) | soil metagenome | isolation source: 40 cm soil or saprolite under Garry oak tree replicate 1 | place: USA:California | collected 2016-06-15
TGCCGTCGCGGTTGAGCTTGATCCTGACCAGCACCACCAGTTCCTGCGGATCCTTTGCGCCGGCCGGTACCGTCCACAGCTGCGCCAGCCGCGCGCGCAATGCTTCCAGTTCGCTCAGCGACAGCTGCGCCGCGGCGCCGTTCGACAAGCCGAGCGAGGGCGCGTTGTTGAGGGTCTCGCCGGCGGCGGCGAGCCGCGTCGAATCGCGCTTGTCGAGCAACGCTGCGACCTGCTTGGGATCGAACTTGGGCGTCGGTGGGGCGGGCTTCTTCGGCGGAGTCGGCGGCTTGGCATCGGCCTTCTTCGGCTCGGGCTTCTTGGCTTCGTCCTTTGCCAGCGCGTCGGCGATCGGATCGGGCGGCGCCTCGGCTTGCTTTTTTTCCGGCTCGGGCTCGGCGGGCTTGGCTTCCGGCGCCGGGGGCGGCTCGCGCGCGGCCTTGACTTCCTTCTTTTCCACCACCTTCGCCGTCGGGTCCTCGACCGGATTCGCCTCTGCGATCTTTTCGACCAGGGGCTTTGCCGTCTCGGCTTTCGGCGCGTCCTTGCTGCCGGCCGTGATCTTGGAGAAGTCGGACGCGGTCACGAGGTCGACCGGCAGGCCCTCGGTCGACGATACGGGAAGCGACGTCGCTGAGAGCGACCACACGCTCCACAGCAACACCGCTGCATGCCCGATCGCCGATATGGTGTAGGCCGTCCTCATTGCCCTCATCACGCGATCAGCGTGCCGAGGCCTGCTGCTCGCTCTCGGTCACCAACGCCACGCGGCGGAAGCCGGCGGCCGATATTCGCCCCATCACCTTCATGACCGTGCCGTAGTCGACCTGCCGGTCGCCACGCACGAAGATACGCTCCTCCGCCCCGCCGCGGGCCTCGGTTATGGCCTTGAGCTTGGCGACCAGTTCCTCCACCGCAATTTCGGTATTTTGGAGGTAGACCTGCCCGCTCTGGTTGACCGAAACCGTCAGCGGCTCCTTGTCCTGGTCGAGGGACTTGGCCTGGGTTTGCGGCAGGTCGAGGGGGACCCCCACCGTCAGCAGCGGGGCCGACACCATGAAAATGATCAATAGGACCAACATGACGTCGACCATCGGCGTCACGTTGATCTCGGCCATGGCCGGGCGACGGCGATGCCGCCTGCCGGCGACCGCGGCAGTGCCGCCGTTCATCGCCATTACGTCCCCCTATCCCCGTTCGTCGATCTGCCGCGACAGAATCGCGACGAATTCGTCGGCGAACCCCTCCAGGCGCTGGGCCTGCTTGTTCACGTCGGACACGAACTTGTTATAGAAAATGGTCGCCGGTATGGCGGCGATGAGGCCGATTGCGGTCGCGAACAGTGCCTCGGCGATGCCGGGGGCCACCACCGCCAGCGAGGTCGACTGCTGGCCGGCGATGGCCCGAAAGCTCGTCATGATCCCCCAAACGGTCCCGAACAGGCCGACAAAGGGACCGGCCGAACCAACCGTCGCCAGCACCAGAAGATGGCGCTCCAGGCGGGCAATTTCGCGCTGGATGGTGACGTCCATGACTTTTTCGATGCGCATCTGCAGGCCGGCAAAGGAGCGCGGCTGGCCCTCGAGGCTGCGCTTCCATTCTCGCATCGCCGCCACGAACAGCGCCGCCATCGAATGGGTCGGCCGCGAGGCGAGCGCCCGGTAGAGCTCCTCCAAGGACTGGCCGGACCAGAACGCCTGCTCGAAGCCATCCATGGCCCGGCGGGTGCGCGAATAAAGGATCAGCTTCTCGATCGCGATCGCCCAGACCGCGACCGACGCGACCAAGAGCCCGACCATCACCAGTTTGACCACCAAGTCGGCGTGCTGGAACAAATCCCAGATCGAAAGCGGCGCGCCGGACGGCATGACATCTCCTTGCGGCTGTCTCTTTCGGCTGTCCCGCCAAAGGTGACCAAACTAGGGCGCAAAACTAGGGCGCAAGCGGCGCCACCCCGAAGGCTAGCTGGCGCCGATTGGATTAATGCCCGGTTACCATACCGGGTTGCGGTGGGTGTGGTGCCAGAAACATCCCTGCCGCCTAGAGGGCCTTCCGCGAAGGTGAAGCGGGCCCGTTGCGCATGGGCCTAAGCGTGCGGCCGATCAACGGCCGAGCGGTTCTGATCGGCTCGCATGGCCGTGCGCAGCGCCTTGGGGATGGGCCGCGCCCGCCCGCCGCAAACGAAGGCGACCCGCACGTGCGCTTCGACCAGAAGCTCGTCCCCTCGCAGGATCTGCTGCTTGAGCGTGATCGAGGCGCCCTTCACCTCCTCCGGCGCGGTCGCCACCTCCAGCACGTCGTCCATGCGCGCGGGCCTGAGGAACTCGATCTGCATCGAGCGCACCACGAAGGCAAAACCCGGCGCCTCCGCGCGCGCTTCTTCGAACAGCGCGCGATGACCGGCACCGAGCAGGCGCAGATGATTGGTGCGGCCGCGCTCCATGAAGCGCAGATAAGTGGCGTGATAGACGATGCCGGAAAAATCCGTGTCCTCGTAATAGACGCGAACGGACATGACGTGACGGCCGTCCCGAATTTCGCCGTCGAGCGCATTCATCGCCACGGCACGCGTGTGCGCATCGCCGCCTCCCAGTTCTTGCCGTCGAACGGTCGCGGCGAAATCGCGGCAAGGTCTATGTCGTCGAGGCAGCGCACATTGACGTCGATCTTGTCCGGATCCGAGCGCGGCACGTAGAACGGATGAATGCCGCAGTGCTTGCAAAACGTGTGCTTTGCGGTCCGAGTATTGAACTCGTACGTCGTCAGATCGTCCTTGCCGCTGATGAGCTCGAACTGCTCCGGCGGCACGATCAGATGCAGAATTCCTTTCTTGGTGCAAATCGAGCAATTGCAATCGCTCACGGACGCAAGATCGGCCGTGACGCGGAACCGCACGCGCCCGCAATGGCATCCGCCTTCCATGGTCTTGAGCATGGTCGTCCCGATCAGTCCTGCGTTCCCTCGCCAAACAACCCGAATTGCGCCGGATCGCGCGCGGGCTCTGCCAGCCCGAGATGACGGAAGGCGTGCGAGGTCAAGAGCCGCCCGCGCGGGGTGCGCTGGAGAAAACCCTTCTGGATCAGAAACGGTTCGATGATTTCCTCGATGGCGTCGCGCGGCTCGGAGAGCGCCGCCGCGATGGTCTCGATTCCGACCGGGCCGCCGCCGTAGTTCTCCGCGATCGTCGTGAGGTAGCGCCGGTCCATGCCGTCGAGCCCGGCGGCATCGACCTCGAGCTCGACCAGCGCGCGGTCGGCGGCGGCGCGGTCAATCGCCGTTGTGCCCGCGACCAGCGCAAAATCCCGCACCCGACGCAACAGCCGTCCGGCGATGCGGGGCGTGCCGCGCGCGCGACGCGCGATCTCGTTCGCCCCATCGCCGGTCATGCCGATGCCGAGCACGCGCGCGCCCCGGTTGACGATCTCTTCGAGCTCGCTCTCGGAATAAAAATTGAGCCGCACCGGAATCCCGAAGCGGTCGCGCAGGGGGTTGGTGAGCAGACCCGCGCGCGTGGTCGCGCCGATCAGCGTGAACTTGGCGAGATCGATCTTGACCGAGCGCGCGGCCGGCCCCTCGCCGATGATGAGGTCGAGCTGGAAATCTTCCATGGCCGGATAGAGAATTTCCTCCACCGCCGGATTGAGCCGGTGGATCTCGTCGATGAAAAGCACGTCGCGCTCTTCCAGGTTGGTCAGCAGCGCCGCGAGGTCGCCGGCCTTTGCGATCACCGGTCCCGACGTTGCCCGAAAATTCACGCCGAGCTCGCGTGCCACGATCTGCGCGAGCGTGGTCTTGCCGAGCCCCGGCGGGCCGACGAACAGCACATGGTCGAGCGCCTCGCGCCGCGCACGCGCCGCCTCGATGAACACCGCCAGGTTCGAACGCGCCTGCTGCTGACCGATGAACTCGCCGAGCCGCTGCGGGCGCAGCGAGCCGTCCGCATCGTCGTCGCGGCGTTCGGCCGTCACCAGGCGGCGGGGGTTCGAGCTCAACGCGGCATCCTCACAGCGTGCGCTCCCGGCTATACTTGTTCGGCAACAACTCGCCGATGCCAGCGACGACGGGACCGTTCGCGCTAGGCACGATGACGCGGGCGTTGCGATCATAGTCCCAAATCAGCTCGCGGCAGCTCCCGCAGGGCGACACCACGACGATGGCCTGATCCGCTTCGGCGGCCTCGGGATGGCGCACCGCCACGATGGTCTCGATCCCGGTCTCGCCGACGTCGGTGACCGCCCGGCCGAGCGCCACCGCCTCGGCGCACACCGCCATGCGGCCCAAATACGCATCGAGATTGACCCCGGTATAAATGCGGCCGTCGCGTGTGCGCAGCGCCGCGCCGACTTCCTGCCAGTCGTTGCGATAGCGCCGCTTGATCGCTTCGCTCGCCGCGGCGATCAGCTCCTGGTCGCGGTCGCTCAGCATCGAACCCCGTCCGCGTCCGTCATTTTGCAAGCTCCTTCAATCCGAGCCGGATCAGCCGCGCGGCATCCGCGCCCTCGCCCGCGTTGCGCGCCGCGGCGGCGATGGCGGCCGCGGCCTGCGGCTGGCCGTAGCCGAGATTGACCAGCGCGGAGACCGCGTCCACGAGCGGCTGCGGCGCGCGCCTCTCTTCGACCGCGCCGGAGAGCCGGATCACCGCCGGATCGAGATCGGCGTAGGCCGGCGCCTTGTCCTTGAGTTCCGTCACGATGCGCTCGGCGACCTTCGGGCCGACGCCGGGCGTGCGCGCCACCATGGCCTTGTCGCGCATGGCGATGGCCGAGGCGAGATCGGCGGGCTTGAGCGTGCCGAGCACGGAGAGCGCGACCTTGGCACCCACACCCTGCACGGTCTGCAACAGACGAAACCATTCGCGCTCGACGTCGGTGCGGAAGCCGAACAACCTGATCTGATCCTCGCGCACGTAGGTTTCGATCGACAGCGTGGCGGGCTGGCCGACACCCGGCAATTCCTGCAGCGTGCGCGCGGAGCATTGCACGAGGTAGCCGACGCCGTTGACGTCGAGGACGATGAAATCCTCGCCGTAGCTATCGATGATGCCCTTGAGCTTGCCGATCATGCGCGCGCCTATTTGGCCGATGCAACGGCTGCGGGCAAGGCGCCGGCGAAAAGGAGCGCGGCGAGGTCCATGGCGACGTTCCCGAACAAACAAGACCGCAATCTAGTCGACCAGCCGGCGGCAACAACCGTCGGCGGCCTTGTCAGCCCGCCGCCACCTTGAGCACAGTGCTGCGGCGATGATGCGCATGGCATACCGCGATCGCGAGCGCGTCGGCCGCATCCTCCGACTGCGGATCGGCCTTCGGCAGCAGCACGCCGATCATCATGCGGATCTGCGCCTTCTCGCTGTGGCCGGCGCCGACGATGGTCTTTTTCACCAGATTCGGGGCGTATTCGGCGACCGGCAGGCCCGCGATCGCCGGCACCAGCATGGCGATGCCGCGCGCCTGGCCGAGCTTGAGCGTCGCGGTGGCGTCCTTGTTGACGAAGGTCGCCTCCACCGCGGCTTCGTGCGGCGCATGCTCTTCGACCACGCGCCGCAGGCCGTCGTGGATGGCGAGCAGGCGCATGGCGAGATCAGCCTTGTCGTCGGTCGCAAGCGACCCGCAGGCAAGAAAGCTCAGCCGGTTGCCGTCGAGCGCCACCACGCCCCAGCCGGTGCGGCGGAGCCCGGGATCGATGCCCAGGATGCGAATCAGACCGCGCATGATAATCCTTTGATAGCCCCGCCGGCGGCAACAGCCTAGGCCACTGGCAAGCTTTCCCGCTTCGACTTGGGATCAGGCGCGCGCGCCGTAGCCGACCCGCCGAGGGGCGCGCAACCCGTGCTCGTCGCGCGGCTCGCGACGCCGGTTGGCGTGCCGCCGCCGGCTCCTCCGATGACGGCAAGCCTATGCGCTGAGCTTCTGCATCAGCGCGTCCGAGACCTCGAAATTGGCGTAGACGTTCTGCACGTCGTCGTGCTCGTTGAGCGTCTCAATCAGCTTGAAGAGTTTCTCGCCCTGCTCGTCGTTGATCGCAACCGTGTTCTGCGGCTTCCACACCAAGGCCGCCTTGCGCGGCTCGCCGAACTTCGCCTCCACCGCCTTGGCCACCTCGCGCAGCGAATCCGGCGTGGTGTAGATTTCGTGTCCGCTCTCGTTCGACACCACGTCCTCGGCGCCCGCCTCGATCGCGGCCTCCAACATGGCGTCGGCGCTTGCAACCTTGGCGTCGTACTCGACGGCGCCGACACGGTCGAACATGAAGGAGACCGCGCCGGTCTCGGCCAGGTGGCCTCCGGACTTGGTGAAGGTCGCGCGCACCTCGCCCGCGGTGCGGTGGCGGTTGTCGGTCAGGACCTCGACGATGACGGCCACGCCGCCCGGCCCATAGCCCTCGTAGCGGATCTCGTCATAGCTTTCCGCTTCGCCGCCGGTGGCTTTCTTGATCGCGCGGTCGATATTGTCCTTGGGCATGTTCTCCGCGCGGGCGGCGATGACTGCGGCGCGCAGGCGCGGATTCATGGCGGGGTCGGGCAGCCCCATTTTGGCCGAGACGGTGATTTCGCGCGCAAGCTTTCCGAACAGCTTGGATTTCGCCGCATCCTGCCGCCCCTTGCGGTGCATGATGTTCTTGAACTGGGAATGGCCGGCCATGGTTTGCTCCTCGACGGCCCGCGCTCCGCGCAAGACGAAAAGCGCGATCGGCGAAGTCATGGGAAAATGGATTGATGTCAGAGGCGTTATAGAACGCGCCTGCGCTCAAATCCAGAACCGCCTCGCGAGAAATTTCGCGAAGATGGTGCCGCGGCGAGCGCGTAGGTCAATTTCAGTCGTTTCCAGCGACGCTGCGTGCGGACGCGGCAAATCGGTGTTGCCCGCGTCACGATCGAGAAGCAACAAGCGTCCTCATTCCCAAAATTGCGGCCGCGCCTCTTGCAGCCGGCCCCCCAGGCGCACGGCTGCAATGCGGCGCGCGAGCCCGCTGGCGTCGTCGGTCTCGACCGCGAGCGCGCACAACGTCGCCTCGCCCATCGCCGGCTCGAAGCGCGCGCCCGGAATTTTGCGCAGGAACCGCGTCAACGGCTCGTCCTTGTCCATTCCAATCACGGAATCGTAATCGCCGGTCATGCCGACGTCGGAGATGAAGGCGGTGCCGCGCGGCAGGATCTGATGGTCCGCGGTCGGCACGTGGGTGTGGGTGCCGACCACGAGGCTCGCGCGCCCGTCGCAGAAATGACCCATCGCCTGCTTCTCGCTCGTCGCCTCGCCGTGAATGTCGATGATGATGGCGTCGGCCATTTGCTTGAGCGGACAGGCCGCGAGCTCGCGTTCGACCGCGGCGAAGGGATCATCCAACGGGTCCATGAAGATGCGGCCCATGGCGTTAACGACGAGCACGCGCGCGCCGTTCTTAGCGTCGATCAGCGCGGCACCGCGGCCGGGCGTGCCGGCGGGATAGTTGATCGGGCGAAGCAGCTTCGGCGCGCGTTCGATGAAAACCAGCGCCTCCTTCTGGTCCCAGGAATGGTTGCCGCCCGTAATCACGTCGGCGCCGGCGTCGACGAATTCCTGGTAGATCGCTTCGGTGATGCCGAAGCCGCCGGCGGCGTTCTCGCCGTTGATGGCGACGAAATCGAGCTTCCAATCCTGCACGAGGACGCCGAGGCGCTCGAGCAAGACGGCACGCCCGCTGCGTCCCACGATGTCGCCGATGAAAAGGATGCGCATCCGTCACATGATCCGTCACATGGCCCGGCAGTCGATGACCTCGCGCTCGGTTAGCACGAGATCGAGGCGGACATCGCGAGGAGTTGTCGGCACGCTCGAGATTTCCTGCGCGGCGAAGGCTACGCCGCAGGCGATGATGGTCTTGCGCGCGCGCAGCGCCGCAACCGTCATGTCGTAATAACCGGCGCCGTAGCCGATGCGGTGGCCGCTGCGGTCGAAGGCCAAGAGCGGCACGATGAGAATGTCGGGAGCGACTTCGGGTGCCTCGGGCGCAGGCTCGCGGATGCCCCAAATCCCCGGCACGAGCGTTTCGCCAAAGGCGAAGGCGCGCATGGTGAGCGGCTTGCCGCGCCCGGCGACCGCCGGCAGCGCCAGCTGCGCACCGAAATCCGCGAGCTTGCGCATCAACGGGATGGGATTGATCTCGCTCCCCATCGGCATGAAGCCCGCGACGATCGCGTCCGGCATCACCGCGACCGGAAACGGCCGCGCCGCAATGGCTTGCGCCGCGGCGGCGCGCACGCCGGCCGGCAGCGCATCGCGGCGCGCGCGGGCCTGGCGGCGAAGCGCGGCTTTGGCGTCTTCAATCGAGGTGGATTGAGCCATCGATCTGAGGCGTGAGCGCGGAGCCGCAATGGCCGTTGGAGCGTCGATCCCGGGTTCCCTACGAAAGTAGGTGGGCGCCATATGTCCGAGCCCACGAGCCCGGTCAGGGACAGCTCCCTTCAGGATCGATAAGGCCCCGGGGATATGGCTCCTGACGCGCCTCGCAGCCCCGCGCGACCAATGTAGTGCCTGCGCGCTTGCGACGCTACCCGCGAAACGGGTTGATCAGCCCATGGGGACGCCGCCATCGGTAACCGTCTGATTGAGCCGCCTGGTGATGCCCTCGATGCGCTCAGCCGCGGCATTGAGCGCGGCGACGACCGCCGCCTGCGTCGCCTGGGCACGGTCGGCCGACACCACGCTCGCGTCCTGCAGCGTGGCGAGCTCGGGCTCGAGCCGCTGCAACTTCTCCTTCACCTCCGACAGCTCGTCGGCGAGCGCCAGCGCGGCCATGACGGTGAGGCGGGTATCGCCGATCTCGCCGAAGCGAGCCCGCAACGCCACGATGCGCGCGTCGAGATCCTCGGCCAGACGCGTGAGACGCGCCTCTTCGCCGTTCTCGCAGGCCATGCGGAACTGGCGGCCGTTGATGGTGACGCTGACCTGCGGCATGGCATACCTCAGCGTTCGTTCGCAGCGAGCACGGAACGGATGCTGTCGATGGCGGCATCGAGCCTCTGAGCCACCTCGCGATTGGCGATTTCCAGCGTGCGGGTACGCGCCGCCGCCGCGTCGAGCTCGGAGGCGAGGCGCGAGCGGTCGGCGCCGAGCGCGTGCAGCTGGGCGTCGAGCGTCTGCTCACCGCGGTCGGCCTCGCGCCGACGCTCGACCGCCGCCGCAAGCGCATCGAGTGCAAGCGCAAGACGTTTGCTGGCCGCGTCGATGGCGCTGGGCTCGGTCATTCTCGGCAACCCCCTTGGGCCGGCCGATACGGGCCGGATTCGACAGCCGGGCGGCGTAAAAATCTTTTGCGTCGGCAAGCAGTTACAAAGAGAAGCCTACGTTGCGTGTGGGCTTGTCGTCAACGTTGGACCGCAATTCATCGCTGCCCCTGTGAATGGCGAGCGCGCCACATGCCGGCATTCTTTGACTCCCCTCGCCCGCGTGCTAGAGCCTCGCCCGAGCAACCCCGCTTGGCCCAGCGATGACCAGCCCCAAGTCGCTCCTTGCTGCAGCGGCCGCCCCTGCGGCGCAAACCACGGCGATGCGCCGCGACGAACGCGCCCCTGCGACGCGAGCGCGCCATGACCGCATGGCGAATGCTATCCGCGCGCTCGCCATGGACGCGGTCGAACAGGCGAAATCCGGCCATCCCGGCCTGCCCATGGGCGCGGCCGACGTCGCCACCGTGCTGTTCACGCGGTTTCTCAAATTCGATGCGGCCGATCCCGCCTGGCCCGACCGCGACCGCTTCGTGCTGTCGGCCGGTCACGGCTCGATGCTGATCTACGCGCTGCTTTATCTCCTCGGCTACGAGAAGATGACGATCGAGGAGATCAAGCGCTTCCGCCAATTGGGCTCGATCACGCCCGGCCACCCCGAGAGCTTCCTCACGCCGGGCGTGGAGACGACCACCGGCCCGCTCGGCCAGGGGCTGGGCAATGCGGTCGGCATGGCGATCGCCGAGCGCCACCTCGCCGCTACGTTCGGCCCCGAGCTCGTGGACCATCGCACTTACGTGCTTGCCTCCGACGGCGATCTGATGGAGGGCGTGAGCCAGGAGGCGATCGCGCTCGCCGGGCATCTCAAGCTCAACAAGCTGATCGTATTGTTCGACGACAACGCCATCTCGATCGACGGTCCGCTGTCGCTTTCGGATTCCGTCGATCAGGTCAAGCGCTTCGAGGCCGCCGGCTGGGCGGCGACGCGCATCGACGGGCACGATCCCGAGGCGATCGCGAAGGCGCTGGAGAAGGCTCAGGCCTGCGATCGGCCCTCGCTGATCGCCTGCCGCACCATCATCGGCTTCGGCGCGCCGAGCAAGGCAGGCACCGAGAAGTCCCACGGCGCGCCGCTCGGCGCCGATGAAATCCGCGGCGCGCGGGAACGACTCGGTTGGACGGAGAGCGCTTTCACCATTCCGGCGGAGGTGCGCGAGATGTGGCGCAGCGCAGCGCTTGCGGGCAAGGCCGCGCACCAGGCCTGGAACGAGCGTATCAAGGCCGCGCCGGCGGCCCGCCGCGCCGAATTCGAGCGCCGCATCCGCGGCGAGTTGCCAAGGGATAAGCTCGCCGCCGCCGTGGGTTCGGTGAAGGAGAAGCTTGCCGCAACGCCGAAAGAGATCGCGACGCGCGCCGCATCGGAGACTGCACTCGAAGCGCTGACCGCGGCGGTGCCGGAGATGATCGGCGGCTCCGCCGACCTCACCGGCTCCAACAACACCAAGCCCAAGGGCATGACGGTGCTTTCCGCCGCCGACTATTCCGGCCGGTTCATCCACTATGGCGTGCGCGAGCACGGCATGGCGTCGGCGATGAACGGCATGGCGTTGCACGGCGGCACCATTCCCTATTCCGGCACGTTCCTCGTGTTCTCCGACTATTGTCGCCCGGCGATCCGGCTTGCCGCGCTCGCGGGCGAACGCGTCATTTACGTCATGACCCACGATTCGATCGGGCTCGGCGAAGATGGCCCGACCCACCAGCCGGTCGAGCACCTTGCCGCCTTGCGCGCCATCCCGAACCTCCACGTCTTCCGTCCCTGCGACGCGGTCGAGACGGTCGAATGCTGGCAGCTCGCTCTCGAAAATGCGCAAGCGCCGAGCGTTCTCGCGCTCACCCGGCAAAACTTGCCGCAGTTGCGGCTTGCCCATGACGACACGAACCGCTGCGCCGCCGGCGCCTACGAGCTCGTCCCTGCGGAGGGGGCCGCCGAGGTTTCGCTGTTCGCCACCGGCTCCGAGGTGTCCATCGCCGTCGAGGCGCATAAGCTGCTGCGCGAGCGCGGCGTTTCTGCGCGCGTGGTGTCGGTGCCCTGCTTCGAGCTCCTGCGCGCGCGTCCCGCCGCCGAACGGCGGGCGATCGTCGGCACGGCCAAGGTCAATGTCGCGGTCGAGGCTGCGGTGCGGCAAGGCTGGGACGAGATCATCGGCTCGGACGGCGCTTTCGTCGGGATGACGACGTTCGGCGCGAGCGCGCCCTACAAGGACCTCTACAAGCACTTCGGGATCACGCCGGAGAGGGTCGCCACGGCGGCGTTGAGCAAGCTTGGGAAGGCCTAACGGACCGTGCCGCGCGTCACTATTTAATGTGTCATGCTCCCGCGCGGTCTCTGCGCAAGCGGGGAACCGGCCATGAAGGGGAGCGAAGGAGCCGGGAATGTCAGTTCGTGTGGGCATCAACGGGTTCGGCCGCATCGGCCGCAACGTGCTGCGTGCCATCGCCGAAGCGGGGCGCACCGATATCGAGGTCGTCGGCATCAACGATCTCGCCCCGGTCGAGACCAACGCGCATCTCCTGCGCTTCGATTCCGTGCACGGCCGCTTTCCCGGCGAGGTGATGGTCAAGGGCGAGGCGATCAGCATCGGCAACGGCCTGATCAAGGTGACTGCCATCAAGGAACCCGCGAAGCTGCCGTGGAAGGACCTCGGCATCGATGTTGCGCTCGAGTGCACGGGCATCTTCACCTCGAAGGACAAGGCCGCCGCGCACCTTGCCGCCGGCGCCAAGCGCGTCATCGTCTCGGCGCCCGCCGAGGGCGTCGATCTCACGGTGGTCTATGGCGTCAATCACGACAAGCTCACGCCGGAGCACAAAGTCGTCTCCAACGCCTCGTGCACCACCAACTGTCTGGCGCCGGTCGCGAAGGTGCTCAACGACGCCGTCGGCATCGACAAAGGCTTCATGACCACGGTGCATTCCTACACCAATGACCAACCCTCGCTCGACCAAGTGCACAAGGACCTCTACCGGGCGCGCGCCGCCGCGATCAACATGATCCCGACCTCCACCGGCGCGGCAAAAGCCGTTGGGCTCGTGCTGCCGGAACTCGCCGGCAAGCTCGACGGCGTCGCGATCCGCGTGCCGACACCGAATGTCTCGGTCATCGACTTCAAATTTGTCGCCAAGCGCGCGACCACGAAGGACGAGATCAACGGCGCCGTGAAGCGCGCCGCCGAGCAGCAGCTCAAAGGCATCCTCGGCTACACCGAGGCGCCCAACGTCTCCAGCGATTTCAACCACGATGCGCACTCGTCCGTGTTCGCCATGGACCAGACCAAGGTGATGGACGGCACGCTGGTGCGGGTGATGTCGTGGTACGACAACGAGTGGGGCTTCTCCAACCGTATGGCCGACACCGCGGTTGCGATGGGGAAGCTGATCTGACCCGCCGGCGATGAGCGCGCGTCCCGTTGCGGTGGTTTCGGTTCGCATGACCACGCGCGCAGGCCACTGATATGTTCCGCACCCTCGATGAGGCCGACGTGAGGGGCAAACGCGTGCTCGTGCGTGTCGATCTCAACGTGCCGGTCGAAAACGGCAAGGTCGCGGACACGACCCGCATCGAGCGGGTGGCTCCGACCATCCGCGAGATTGCCGACAAGGGCGGCAAGGTGATCCTGCTCTCCCATTTCGGACGCCCGAAAGGGCCCGATCCGGCACAATCGCTCAAGCCGTTCGCGCCGGCGATCGCAGCCGTCCTCGAGCGGCCGGTCGCGTTCGCGGAGGATTGCATCGGCGAACGGGCGTCGGCCGCGGTGAACGCCATGAAGCCGGGCGACATCCTGTGCCTGGAGAACACCCGATTCCACCCGGGCGAGGAGCGCAACGATCCCGGTTTCGTCGCGCAGCTCACCGCGCTCGGAGACATTTTCGTCAACGACGCCTTCTCGGTGGCGCACCGCGCCCACGCCTCGGTCGAGGGCCTCGGCCACAGGCTGCCGAGCTATGCTGGCCGCACCATGCAGGATGAGCTCGAGGCGCTCGCGAAAGTATTGCAGACCCCGGTCCGTCCGCTCGCGGCGATCGTCGGCGGAGCCAAGGTATCGACCAAGCTCGACCTGCTCGGCAGCCTGCTCGCAAAGGTCGACACGCTCATCATCGGCGGCGGCATGGCCAATACCTTTCTGGCCGCGTGCGGACATTCCGTGGGAAAATCGCTGTGCGAGCACGATCTCCTGCCGACCGCGCGCGAGATCATGGCCAAGGCGAAGGCCAAAGGCCGCGAGCTGGTATTGCCGGTGGACGCCGTGGTTGCCAAAACGTTCGCGACCAACGCGCCTTCGCGCGTGGTCGCGGTGGACAGGGTGGGCGACGATGAGATGATCCTGGACATCGGCCCGCGCAGCATCGAGCATGTCTGCTCCGTGCTCGCCCGGGTCAAGACGCTGGTCTGGAACGGGCCGTTCGGCGCCTTCGAGCTCGAACCTTTCGACATCGGCACGGTCGAGGTCGCCGAAGCCGCGGCGGAACTCACCGCCGCCGGGAAGATTATTACAGTGGCGGGCGGCGGTGACACGGTCGCGGCGCTCAATGCCGCCGGCGCGACCGGGCGGTTCACCTATGTTTCGACCGCTGGCGGCGCGTTCCTCGAATGGCTGGAGGGCAAGCCTTTGCCGGGGGTCGAGGTGCTCAGGGTCGGGTAACGGACGACAAAGCGATCCGCCCTTTGCCAACGGCGTAAAGAGGCGGCAAAATCACGAATGAGTGCGCAACGACGAAGGAGGGTTGCGATGAACCTCGCTGAGCTCAACAAGGTCGCCGAGGCCATGGTCGCGCCGGGCCGCGGCATTCTCGCCGCCGACGAGTCGTCGGGCACCATCAAGAAGCGCTTCGACGCGATCGGCGTGGAATCGACCGCCGACAACCGCCGCGACTACCGCGAGCTGCTCTTTCGCTCGTCCGAGGCGATGTCGAAATACATTTCCGGCGTCATTCTCTACGATGAGACCATCCACCAGACCGCCAAGGACGGCACCCCGCTGGTGAAAGTGATCGAGAACGCGGGCACGATCCCGGGCATCAAGGTCGACAAGGGGACGAAGCCGTTACCGTTCGCTCCCGGCGAACTGATCACCGAAGGCTTGGATGGTCTGCGCGAGCGCCTGGTCGAATATCGCGGGCTCGGCGCCAAGTTCGCCAAATGGCGCGCGGTGATCGACATCGGCGCCGGCATCCCGAGCTACGTCGCGATCATGACCAACGCGCACGCGCTCGCGCGTTACGCAGCGCTCTGCCAGGACGAGGGCATCGTTCCCATCGTCGAGCCGGAAGTGTTGATGGACGGCGATCACGACGCCGAGCGCTGCTACGTGATCACCGAGTGGGTGCTCAAGACCGTGTTCGAGCAGCTCTACTATCAGAGGGTGGCGCTCGAAGGCATGGTGCTCAAGCCCAACATGGTGGTCGCGGGCAAGAAGTCGAAGACCCGTGCCGGCGTCGACGAGGTGGCGGAGAAAACCGTGAAGGTGCTCAAAGCCTGCGTGCCCGCCGCCGTCCCCGGCATCGCTTTCCTCTCCGGCGGCCAGTCGGACGAGGAGGCAACCGCACACCTCGACGCCATCAACCGCATCGGCGGCCTGCCGTGGCGCCTCACCTTCAGCTACGGCCGCGCGCTGCAAGCGGCGCCGCAGAAGGCCTGGTCCGGCAGGAGCGAAAACGTCGCGGCCGCCCAGCGCGCCTTCACCCACCGCGCCATGATGAACAGCCTCGCCACACGCGGGCAGTGGAAGCAGGATCTGGAGAAGAAAGCAGCATAACCGAAAGCTCGGCGATCCGACCCCATCGGCGCGTCTTGCGCCCGATCCTGGGACGGCGACGCAACTATGCTGCCAGCGTTGCGTTGCCCGGGTTTTTACCGTCTCGTAGGGTTGCGGCTCTATAAACGCCCCCAAACCGCCCGATTGCGGGGGCAATCGACGTCCATGGCGTCCCGAGAAAAACCGGCCGACCCGCGGCGCCCCGTCCCGCGCCTTTATCTCGTGACCCCGCAGAACCCTGCCGGGCTCGCGGATCGACTCACCGAAGCGCTCGACGCGGCCGACGTTGCCGCCGTGCTGCTGCGCCTGCCGCAGGCCGACGAGCGCACGCGGGTCAACCACGCCAAGGCGCTCGCGCCCACGGTGCAGGGTAAGGGCGCGGCACTCCTCCTCGACGGATATCCCGATCTCGCGGTGCGTGCCGGCGCCGACGGTGCGCATCTGAGCGGGATCGACGCACTCATGGCGGCGTTGGCGACGCTCAAGCCCGCGCGCATCGCCGGCTGCGGCCGACTTGCGACCCGGCACGACGCCATGCTCGCCGCCGAAGCCGGCGCCGACTACGTCATGTTCGGGGAGCCCGACGCCACCGGCCGCCGGCCAGCCTTCGACGCCGTCGCCGAGCGCGTGGCCTGGTGGGCGCAGCTGTTCGAAGTCCCGTGCGTCGGATTTGCCGCCTCGCTCGAGGAGCTGGAGCCGCTCGCGGCGGCCGGCGCCGATTTCATCGCGCTTGGCGATTGCATCTTTGCCGATGCACGCGGGGGCGCTGCGGCGATGGCGGACGCGGCGCGACGGCTGGCAGCTGCGGAGACGGTCGCATGAGAATCGCGCGCTATGGCGCGGCCGTCATTCTGGCGATCACCCTGTCGGGGGCCATGATCGAGCCTGCCTCAGCGCAGGCGCCGGTCGAACTCAGCCCGCCCACGACGCCGCCTGCCGCAAAACCGGCTGCCAAGCCGGTCCCCAAACCGGCTCCGCCCAAGCCCGCTCCAACCCAGGCCGCGGCCCCGGCACCGCCGCCGGCCGCGCCCCGGCGCGAGGTCGATATCGCTTACGGCGCGTACCAACGCGGCTACTACATCACCGCCTTTGCGGCCGCGACCCGTCGGGTGGAGGAGCGGAAAGATCCGAAAGCGATGACGCTGCTCGGCGAGCTCTATGCCAACGGCTTGGGCATCCAGCGCGACGACAAGAAGGCGGCCGAATGGTATCGGCTGGCTGCCGAGCGCGGCGATCGCGAGGCCATGTTCGCGCTCGCCATGTTGCATTTCAGCGGCCGCACCGGCGCCGTCAATCGCGAAGAGGGTGCAAAGCTGCTTGCGGCCGCCGCCAAGCTCGGGAACCCCGCGGCCGCCTACGATCTCGGCCTGCTGTACATCGAGGGCCAATTGTTCCCGCAGGATTTTGCGCGCGCGGCCGAGCTCTTCCGCAGCGCCGCACAGGTCGGAAATGCGGAAGCCCAATACGCGCTCGCGACCCTCTACAAGGAGGGGCGAGGCGTGCCGAAGGATTTGGTCGAGGCGGCACGGCTCTTGGCCGCGGCCTCGCTCGCCGACAACACCGATGCCCTGGTCGAATACGGCATCGCGCTGTTCAACGGAACGGGCGTTGCCAAGAACGAGAGGCTGGCGGCGGTACTGTTGGCGAAGGCTGCACGCAAGGGCAACCCGATTGCGCAAAATCGTCTCGCCAACATCCTTGCGGTCGGACGCGGCGCGAATCTCAATCCGGTGCAGGCGATCAAATGGCACATCATCGCCAAGGCCGGCGGGGTGAGCGACATTCCGCTCGACGCTTTCGTGCAGCAGCAGCCGCCGGACATCCGCGCCGCCGGCGAAAAAGCGGCGAAGCCCTGGGTCGACGCGCTTAAGGAGTTGCGCGCGTCCCGCTCTTGACGTGAACGCTGTCTGCAGGCAGACCCCACCCGCGACGACCATGCTCGCCTGAGCGGGCATTGAGGACCCCCCGCGGGTCCATCGCCTCCGCTGCGCGGCTCACCATGCTCCGCTCCGCCCTCCTCAACGTGATGATCAAGGCCGCGCGCAAGGCGAGCCGCACGCTCAAGCGCGATTTCGGCGAGGTCGAGCATCTGCAGGCCTCGCTCAAGGGGCCGGCCAATTTCGTCACCGCCGCCGACCTCCGCGCCGAGGAAATCTTGCGCGACGAGCTCGAGCATGCGCGTCCCGGCTATGGTTTTCTGGGCGAGGAGGGTGGCGCGCGCGAAGGCAGCGACAAGACTCACCGCTGGATCGTCGATCCGCTCGACGGCACGCTGAATTTTCTGCACGGAATTCCGCACTTTGCGATCTCGATCGGGCTCGAGCGCGAAGGCACCGTCGTCGCCGGCGTTGTCTACAACCCCGCCAATGACGAGTTGTTCACCGCCGAGCGCGGCAAGGGCGCCTTCCTCAACGATCAGCGGCTGCGGGTGGCGGCGCGCAAGCGGCTCGCCGACGCGGTCGTCGCCTGCGCGCTCCCGCATCCCGGCCGCGGCGACGTGGAACTCGCGCGCAGCGAGCACATCGCGGTGCAGGAGCGGGTCGCCGGACTGAGGCGGTTCGGCGCCGCCGCGCTCGATCTCGCCTGGGTGGCGGCCGGCCGCCTCGATGCCTATTGGGAGCGTGGGCTGTCGCCGTGGGATATGGCGGCGGGAATCGCGCTGGTGCGCGAAGCCGGCGGCTTCATCACCGATCTCGAGGGATGCGACGATATGATCAAAACCGGCGGCATCCTCGCAGGCAACGAGGACATTCACCGCGAAATGCTGCGGGCGCTCAGGGATGCGCAAAAGGCCTCAGCGATCGCTCAGCCATCGGCCTGAGCGCGTCGAACGGGGGCCTCCGCGGCGGCCTCCCGGCGGCCCCTCCTTCTTCCTTCCGCCGCGGCAGTGCCTTATTGTGAGTCGAGGTAGGGGCGCTGACCATGGCGCAAGAGATCGATCCATTTAAGCTCTCCTCACCCCGGATTTTTCTCGTCCGGATGGTGGTGTTCCTTACCGTCTGCGCGCTCGTCGTGGTCGTGTTCTACAAGCAGATCTGGACCGCGTTTCTCGCCAATCCCGTGGTCAATGCCTTGATCATCGGCGCGCTCATCTTCGGCATCGCGCTCGCTTTCCAGCGGGTCATCCGCCTGTTCCCCGAGATCGATTGGGTGAACGGGTTCAGGCTCGCCGACCCCGGGCTGGCGGTCGAACGTCCGCCGGTTTTGCTCGCGCCGATGGCCGCGCTGCTGCGTGATCGCATCGGCCGCATGGCGATCTCGGCGCAGGTGATGCGCGGCATCCTCGATTCGATCGCCGCCCGCTTGGACGAGGCGCGCGACACGTCGCGTTACATGACCGGCCTGCTCATCTTCCTCGGGCTGCTCGGCACGTTCTGGGGCCTGATCGAGACCATGACCTCGGTCGGCAGCGTAATCAACAGCCTCAAGCCGGCCGGCGACGCGGGCGTCATATTCGAGTCGCTCAAAGAAGGGCTCGCCGCGCCGCTCGGCGGGATCGGAATCGCGTTCTCGGCATCGCTGTTCGGACTTGCCGGCTCGCTCGTGCTCGGTTTCCTCGACCTGCAGATGAGTCAAGCCCAGAACCGCTTCTATACCGAACTCGAGGATTGGCTCTCCACCACCGTGCGCGATCTCGGCGTGGGCAGCGATGCCGCGGTGGCCCTGCCGGCAGCGGGCGCGGTGTCGGGCGACCTGAGAGCGGCGATCGAGCGGCTGCGGGAGGCGATCACCGAGGGCGGATCGAATCGGGCAACCACCACCGCCATGGCCAATCTGGCGGAAGCGATTCAGGGGCTGGTCCATCACATGCGCAGCGAGCAGCAGATGATCCGCGACTGGGTCGATTCGCAAGCCCAGCAGCATCGCGAGGTGCGCCGCCTGCTCGAACTGCTCGTGCGCGAAAACGTCAACAAGTAGGAACGAAGCGGAACTTCAAGTAGGACCCAATGGCTCTTGCACGCGCCCGCCGCGACGGCGGCATGAACTACTGGCCCGGATTCGTCGACGCGCTGTCGACGCTGATCCTCGGCATCATCTTCCTGCTGACCGTGTTCGTGTTCGTGCAGTTTTATTTGACGCAGGAAGTCACCGGCAAGGACACCGCGCTCAATCGCCTCAACGCGCAAATCGCGCAGCTCACCGAGCTTCTGTCGCTGGAGAAGACCGGCAAGCTGAGCCTCGAGGAGCAGCTCAACATGTTGCGCTCGAGCCTGGCGGCGACGGAAGGCGAGCGCGACCGTTACAAGGGCCTTTACGACGGCGTCGGAGGCGGCGCCGACGCCCAAGGCAAGGCCGCCGAGCTGAGCGGGCAGCTCGACGCGGAGCGGCGGCTCAGCGCCCGCGCGCTGGCGCAGGTCGAGGTGCTCAACCAGCAGATCGCCGCGCTGCGGCGCCAGCTCTCCGCGCTCGAAGAAGCCCTCGATGCAAGCGAGAAGAAGGACAAGGAATCGCAGGGCCGCATCGCCGATCTTGGCCAACGGCTGAACGTGGCGCTTGCGCAGCGGGTACAGGAACTCTCGCGCTACCGTTCCGACTTCTTCGGGCGGCTGCGGGTGATTCTCGGCAATCGGCCCGACATCCGCATCGTCGGCGACCGTTTCGTGTTCCAGTCGGAAGTGTTCTTCGACACCGCCCGGGCCACGCTCGACAAGCCCGAGGGTCTTGCCGAACTCGACGGGCTCGCCACCGCGCTGCTTGAGCTCGAAAAGAAGATTCCGGGCGAGATCCCCTGGGTGTTGCGCGTCGACGGCCACACCGACGTGCGGGGGATCAACAGCCCGCAGTTCAGGAACAACTGGGAGCTGTCGGTCGCACGCGCGATCTCGGTGGTGCAATACCTCATCAGCAAGGGCGTATCGCCGCAACGGCTCGTCGCGGCGGGCTTCGGCGAGTTCCAGCCGATCGATACCGACAAGACCGAGGAGGCCTTTGGTCGCAACCGCCGCATCGAGCTCAAGCTGACGGAGCGGTGAGGCCGAGCGCGTGTCCCAGCCGAGCGAGCATATTCCATCGGACACGATGGTCAGCTCGTCTTTCACGCTTCGCCGCTATACGCCCGCCGACGAGGCTGAGGCGATCGAATTGTGGCGGCGCACCTGGCAGCTTGCCTATCCGCAGATCAATTTCGACGACCGCGTCGACTGGTGGCGCCAGCGCTGGCGCGATGAGCTCGTGCCGGCGACAACGATCACGGTGGCGGAAGCCGACGGACGAATGCTCGGCTTTGTCACCGTCGATCCCCGCACCTTCGACATCGATCAGACCGTCGTCGCCCCGGAAGCCTGGGGATTGGGCGTCGCCGCGGCGCTCATTGCCGAGGCCAAGCGGATATCTCCCGCCGGCCTCGATCTGCACGTCAACAAGGACAATGTGCGTGCCATTCGCTTTTATGAAAAGCAGGGCTTCGTCATCTCCGGCGAAGCCCTCAATTGGCGCTCGGGCGCCCCGGTCCACAAGATGAGCTGGCGGCCGTTGACCTCCGCGTCGCGACGCTCGGCCCCGAAGCAACCGCCGTGAGGGCCGATCCGCGGCAGCAGGACGTCAGGTCTGGAATTGCAGCCGCGCCAGCCGCGCGTAGAGGCCGTCGGCGGCGACGAGCTTTGCGTGCGTGCCTTGCTCGACGATTTGGCCCGCCTCCATCACCAGGATGCGGTCGCAGGAGAGCACGGTCGCGAGCCGGTGCGCGATGACGAGGGTGGTGCGGTCCTGCATCAGCCGCTCGAGCGCGGCCTTTATCAGCGTCTCGCTCTCGGCGTCGAGCGAGGACGTCGCCTCGTCGAGCAAGAGGAGCGGCGCCTCGCGCAGGATGGCGCGGGCAATGGCGATGCGCTGGCGCTGGCCGCCCGACAGCGTCACCCCACGTTCGCCGACCGCGGTATCGAACTTTTGCGGCAGCAGGCTGATGAACTCCAGCGCATGCGCGAGCTCGGCCGCGCGCTCGACCTCGGCATCGCTCGCGCCGGGCCGGCCGAAACGAATGTTGTCGCGGATCGAGGCGGCAAAGACCACGGCGTCCTGGGGCACCAGCGCGATGCGCCGGCGTAGCGCGAGCGGATCGACATCGACGAGCGGCACCCCATCGAATCTGACCACGCCGGATGTCGGATCATAGAACCGCAGGATGAGATGGAAGATGGTGCTCTTGCCGGCACCCGAAGGGCCGACGATTGCAACCTTTTCACCCTGCCGCACCTCAAACGATACGCCGTCGAGCACCGGGCTTGCCGGCCGCGCCGGATAGGAAAAGCGAACTCCAGCAAAGCCGACTTCGCCGCGCGCTGGCTGCGGCAGAGCAATCGGCCGCGCCGGCGGCACGATCGCCGGCCGTATGTTCAAGATCTCGAACAGCCGCTCGGCCGCGCCGGAGGCCTGCGACAGCTCGCCCCACACTTCCGAGAGCTGGCCAAGTCCGGCGGCAGCGAACACGGCGTAGAGCACGAATTGGGATAGCCGGCCGGCGCTCATACGGCCCGTGAGCACGTCCTGCGCGCCGACCCACAGCACGACGACCACGCTCGCGAAGACGAGGAAGATTGCAATCGCGGTGAGGATCGCCCGCGCGCGGATCGAATCGCGCGCGGCGAGGAAGGCGCGCTCGACCGCGGCGCCGAAACGGCTCTTGGCCAGCGCCTCGTTGGTGAAGGCTTGCAGCACGCGCACCGCGCCGATCAGCTCGGACGCATAGGCCGTGGCATCGGCGAGTGTGTCCTGGGCCGCACGCGAGCGCCGACGCACCGCCCGGCCGAAGCCGTAGAGCGGCAGCACGATCACGGGTATGGCGGCGAGAACGAAGGCGGAGAGACGCGGGCTCGTCACGACCATCATCGCAGTCGCGCCGAAGAACAGGACGAGGTTGCGCAAGGCGACGGAGACCGAAGCACCGACCGCGGCCTTGATCTGGGTGGTGTCGGCGGTGAGCCGCGAGATCAACTCCCCGGTCTTGGCCACGTCGAAATAGGCGAGCGAGAGCGAAACGAGATGGCTGAACACGCCCTCGCGCAGATCGGCGACGATGCGCTCGCCCAGCGTGGTGACGAGATAGAAGCGCGCGGCGCTCGCCAGCGCGAGCACCGCCACGATGGCGATCATGACGGTGAAATAGCTGTCGATGAGGCTGGCGCTCTCGCGCGAGAAGCCGAAATCGATCATGCGCCGGACCGCGACCGGCACCACCAATGTCGTGACCGCTGCGGTCAGGAGGGCGACGAGCGCCGCGATCGCCCGCCAGCGATAGCGTGCGACATAGGGCATGAGGGAGATGAGCGGCCGGAGCTTGCGGCTTTGCACCGGCGCGGCGGCGGGCGCAGCCGCACTTTGCGGTTGCTCGACCGCAGTCCCAACCGCGCGCGCGGGGTCCCGCTCGGCGACGTTCATCTCGACCGGCCCTCTGCAACCTCGGCCGAAACGGGCCGAAGCGGGCGCGACAATGCCCCGGCAAGCGGTAGGTAGCAATCGGGCGCCGGCCGCTGGATCGCCGCTTGGGCTGCGACTTGGGCCGCGGCTTGTTTCCCCGCACGGCCTGGGCTATAGAGCCGCGACTTTTTCTCGACGTGACGCGACGCGCGCGCAACTCGCGCAGGATGACGACCCATGAAACCCGACCTGCACCCGGACTATCACACCATCAAGGTGGTGATGACCGACGGCACCGAATTCACCACCCGCAGCACCTGGGGCAAGGAAGGCGACACCATTCACCTCGACATCGACCCGAAGTCGCATCCGGCCTGGACTGGCGGTCAGCAGCAGCTGGTGGACCGCGGCGGGCGGCTCTCGCGGTTCCAGAAGAAGTTTGCCGGCATCGGGCTCAAGAAATAGCGCGCGCACCCGCTCGGCGCGCTAGACTCCCCGCTCGCGCGGGGGGTTTTTCATGCGGTTCCCTGGTTGGCTTGGCACCGCAGCGTTGCCTTCGCGCGCGGGACAACGGTTGCATGAGCCACTCAACCGGAGTCGGCGATCACTCTTGCTCGAAGGCTGCCTTGAGCAGGTCGATCTGACGCTCGACCGGATTGGCGCGATCGACGCGGGCGGGGGTTGCGTGCATGGTGGCATCGAGCCGGCGCACCGCCCTTTGCAACGCCTTGGAGCGTTCAATCAACGCGCGCAGGCGTTCCGGCAAGAGCCTGAGGTTCTGCTCGTCGCTGTGCTCGCTGCTTGCGAGCTTCACCTTGGCCTTTTCCTTGTTGGCCTGGGCGAGCGACATCTCGCCCTCCTTGACCGCGCGATGGAGCAGAAGCCAGGACGCGAGCTGCATCAGCCGCGTGGTCAGCCGCATGCTTTCGGTGGCGTAAGCGAGCGCGGCGTTGCGGCCGAGCTTCTTCGATTCTTGCCGGCCGGGGCCATCGAGGTAGGCCGCGGTCTGCTCCACCAGCGCCATGCCGTCGCGGAACAGATCGGCAAAGGCCTGCGAGCCCGCCAGCCTCTCGCCGAAAGACACGGCCCCGTTGACCGACTTCTCGGACATCGTCCACGCCTCACGCTACACGTACGTTTTTGCTCTTGCGCCAGCCCCTGGCGAGACTGGAACCATTGCGCAGCCGCCGACGCCTGTCCAGCACCCGCCGAACAAAGCGCTGCACATAGTTGCCGGGCGGCAACGCGCTGCAGCACCGGGAACGGACCGCGAAAAGGCATTTTCGTCGTCCAAAAATGGGACAGACGACGAAAAAAGAGCCGCCGTAGCCGGCGGCTCGAAGTTTAAACAGGGAGGCGTCAAACAGAGTGGACAGGAGCCACTCAATGTCCAGAAGATGGACGCCCGTAGTAATGATCGTGAAAGCTTAACAAGGTCTTAAGATTTTAAACAATTCGTCGCCCCCGAATCGCCCCGTGCCATTGCCTCGTCCGCCGCACCCCGTAAGCCCTCCGCCGCGGCACGCGGATCGGACCTCCCATCTTGGCGTTCCCTATTTCTTGAAGAACTGATCGGCCACGTTGCGCGAGCCCTGCTTGCTGGCGATCGTCGCCTGCAGCCGAGCGATCTCTTCATTGAGGAGCGCGATGCGTTCCTGCAGCTCCTTGATCGAGAGCAGCGCGAGATCCTGCCCGATCTCGTGCACGACCTTTTTCTTCGGGCGGTCGTCGTCCTCCATTGCCGGCATCGCTCGCCTCCGCTCGAGAGCCGATGAAAAATAGCCTCCGGCGCTGCCATTGTCACACGTCCCGCCTCGACTTAAGCAAGCGCCGTAGACCGCGTCAGCCAAGGACTTTTGCCATGCCCTCGTTGCCCGCCCAGATGACCGCGATCGCGATCCGCGCGCCCGGCGGAGCGGATATGCTCGTGCCCGAGCAGCGTCCGCTGCCGCGGCCCGCCGACGGCGAGGTGCTGGTGAAGGTGGCGGCCGCCGGCGTCAATCGGCCGGACGTCATGCAGCGCCAAGGCCTTTATCCGCCGCCCCCCGGCGCGACCGACATTCCAGGTCTCGAGATCGCGGGCGAAGTGGTCGCGCTGGGCGCAGGCGTGAAGCGATGGAAGCTCGGCGACAAGGTCATGGCGCTGGTGGTCGGCGGCGGTTACGCCGAATATTGTCCGGCGCACGAAAGCCATGCGCTGCCGGTGCCGCCGGGCCTCACGCTCGTCGCGGCCGCCGCGATCCCCGAGACCTTCTTTACCGTCTGGCACAACGCCTTCGAGCGCGGGCGGTTGAAGGCCGGCGAGACGCTGCTGGTCCATGGCGGCTCGTCGGGCATCGGCACCGCCGCGATCCAACTCGCCAAGGCATTCGGCGTGCGCGTCATCGCCACCGCGGGCTCGGCGGAAAAGTGCGATGCCTGCCGCCGCCTTGGTGCCGACGTCGCCGTTAACTATAAGAGCGAAGATTTCGTCGCAGCGGCGAAGGTCGCCACCGACGGCAAGGGCGTCGACGTCGTCCTCGACATGGTCGGCGGCGACTACATCGAGCGCAACTACGAAGCCGCGGCCGTCGAAGGACGCGTGGTGCAAATCGCGTTTCAGCGCAGCCCGAAGGCCACGGTCGATTTTCGTCGCATCATGCTCAAGCGCCTCACCCACACCGGTTCGACCCTGCGCGCACGCGCGATCCCCGACAAGGGCGCGATCGCGCGCGCCGTGGAGGAGCACGTGCTGCCGCTGATCGCGGCGGGCCGGGTCAGGCCGTTGATCGACAGCACGTTCCCGCTCGCACAGGCGGCTGCCGCGCATGCGCGCATGGAGACTAGCGCGCACATCGGCAAGATCGTGCTGACGATCGCAACTCCATGAAATTCTTGCTCTTTCTCCTCCGCTCGACGTAAAGTTCCACTCGCCTAGGGCGCTCGCGGAATTGCGTCAGTCCGGCGAAGGGGTCGACAGGGGTGAAGCTGGGAGGACGTCGGTTGCAGTTCGTGCGCGGCTGCGTGACGGCGATGCTGACCATGATCGTGGTCGGCCTCTCTCCCGCGCGCGCGGTGGAGGCGATCAATGTGCGCACCGACGCGCAGGCGATCGATCTCACCGACGCCGCCGAACGCCATCGCACCGAGACCGACCGGCTGCTCGTCTCCGCGGCGCCCGGCCCCGACGGCATCATCCGGCGGATGGACGTGCGCGCGCGCGAGGGCAACACCAATTGGGCGGTGTTCGCGCTCGCCAATTCCGGCGACGAACAGCTCGAGCGCCTGATCGTCGTGCCGCATTATCGCATGGTCGGCT
>WNGJ01001143.1_pt1 | contig 25665 bp, 29 predicted proteins | sample 5400611 | NCBI WGS metagenome assembly WNGJ01 (sample SAMN13153375, study PRJNA577476) | soil metagenome | isolation source: 40 cm soil or saprolite under Garry oak tree replicate 1 | place: USA:California | collected 2016-06-15
GCCACTCAGCAGCGCAAGGGGGAGCGGTACCCGCTCGTCCTCATGCTCGAGCCGACGCTCGCGTGCAACATCGCCTGCATCGGCTGCGGGAAGATCCGCGAGTTCGAGTCGAACAAGGCGAGACTGACAGTCGAGGAGTGCATCGACGCGGGCGCGCAGTGCCCCGCGCCGGTGGTGTCGATCTGCGGTGGGGAGCCGCTCGTCTACAAGGGCATCGAGGACGTGGTCGCCGGGATGCTCGACCTCGGCAAGAACATCGACCTCTGCACGAACGCGTTGCGGCTCGAGCAGTACCTGGACGTGTTCAAGCCGAGCCACCGCATGACTTTCGTCGTCCATCTCGACGGGATGCGTGAGATCCACGACTACATCTGCGATTACCCGGGCCTGTGGGACGTCGCGGTCGATGCGATCAAGAAGGCGCGCGAGGCGGGCTTCCGCGTCACGACGAACACGACGATCTTCAAGGAGACCTCGGTCGACGACGTGCTCGAGATGATGGGGTACCTCACGAACGAAATAGGCATCGACGGCATGCTGATCGCGCCCGGCTATCAGTACTCGCAGATCGATCCGGCGCTGACGATGACCCGCGCCGAGCACGAAGAAAAGTTCCGGGTCATCCGCAAGGTGGCGCGCCAGCGGAGCTACCGCTGGCTTGCGACGCCCATCTACCAGGAGTTCCTCACCGGTGAGCGGAAGCTCAAGTGTGCGCCGTGGGGCTCGATCACTCGTAATCCGTACGGCTGGAAGGGGCCGTGCTACCTGCTCACCGACGGGATCTTCCCGACCTTCGACGCGCTCCTCGAGGGCATGGAGTGGGAGGACTACGGACCTGGGAATGATCCTCGTTGTGAGCACTGTGCGATCCATTCCGGTTTCGAGCCTTCGGCCGCCTACGAGGCCGCCGGCTCGGTCAAGGAGAGCGCGAGGAGCATGGCTTGGACGCTGACGGGCTGACCTTTGCGTGCGCCATGACCGTCGAGGAGCGCATCGCGCGACGGCTGGGACGGACGGCGGTGGTGGGACTCGGGGCGTCGAAGGGCGTGCCCGAGGGGCGGCTGGTCTCGTTCGGGATCGCCGGCGCGCTCTCCGGTCAGCTGCCGGTCGGCACCGTGATCGACGCGACACGCGTCGTCGACGAGTCGGGAGCCGTTCTCTGGGAGGGCGGGCCACTCGGAGCGTCGCCGGCTCGAACAGGGACGATTCTCGGCGCAACCCGGATCGTCGACGATCCAGCCGAGCGAGCGCGGCTTCACGCTCGCACCGGGGCCGATGCGGTGGATATGGAATCGGGCACCCTCGCGAGGAGCGGTCGCCTCGTCGGCTGCCTGCGCGCGATCAGCGACACGCCCACGCACCGCCTCGGCGGGGTTGCCGAAGGCGCGACGCCCGACGGCGAGGTCGACTACCTGGGTTTCCTGCGCGGCTTCGCGCGGCAGCCGCTCGTGACGCTGCGCGCCGCGGTTGGAGCCCGCCGTGCGCTCAAGGGACTCGAGGCGATCGCGTGAGCAAACGCGTTCTGCTCGCAGCACCGCGGTCCTTCTGCGCGGGGGTCGCTCGCCTTCGGCTCGCTCCCGTGAGGGAAACCATGTTTCCCTCACGTGCTCCCTTCTTTAGGGATCGCCTCACCCCCCGCGCCGCTGAGATCGCCGCGTGGGCTGAGGAGACAGAGGGGGGAAACCTCACGGTTTCCCCTTCAGCCCCTTCCCTCCCCCGCGCAGTGGAGACGAATCCGTGAGCAAACGCGTTCTGCTCGCAGCACCGCGGTCCTTCTGCGCGGGGGTCGACCGTGCAATCGAGATCGTCGAGCGCCTGCTCGCCGAGCACGGACCGCCGATCTACGTCCGGCACCAGATCGTGCACAACGACCATGTCGTCCGTCGTCTCGAGAACCTGGGCGCCGTCTTCGTCGACGACGAGGACGAGATCCCGGCCGGTGAGATCTGTGTCCTCTCCGCCCACGGTGTTGCACCGGCCGTGCGCGAGAACTGCGAGAAACGCGGCCTGCGTGTCGTGGACGCCGTCTGTCCGCTCGTCTCGAAGGTTCATGCGGAGGCGCGCCGCTACGCGGACAGCGGCCATCTCGTCGCGCTCGTCGGACACGCCGACCACGTCGAGGTGATCGGTACGCATGGCGAGCGCCCGGAGTCGACGGTGGTCGTCGAGTCGCCGGAGGCGGCCGCCGAGCTCGAGTCCGACGGCAGGCCCGTCGCCGTGATCAGCCAGACGACGCTGTCGCTCGACGACGTGCGCGCGACGGTGGACGCGCTGGAAAAACGCTTCGGTACGCTCACGCGTCCAGGGGCGGATGACATCTGTTACGCCACACAGAACCGCCAGGACGCCGTCAAGCGGCTCGCCGAGGAGGCGACGCTCATCCTCGTGATCGGCTCGCAGACGAGCTCGAATGCCCAGCGCCTCGTGGAGGTTGCCCGGAATGCCGGGGCGGAAGCGGAGCTGATCGACGGCGAGAGCCCGCTCCCCGAAGACATGGTCTCGCGCCACGAGGTGATTGGCCTGACGGCCGGCGCCTCAACGCCGGGCGCGCTCGTCGACGCGACCATCGAGCAACTCGCTGCGCTCGGTCACGGCGAGGTCGTCGAGGTGACGGTCGCTCGCGAGGACGTGCATTTCCGCCTGCCGCGAGAGGTTGCATCCGCGTGACGTCCGTCGAGATTCCTGTCTCGATCGCGGCTGCGCTGCCGAACCTGACGGTGCTCGACATCACCAACGACGTCCGCCGCGAGGTCGCCTCGACGGGAGGCAGCGGCATCGCGTTCGTCTCGCCGAACGGCGACCCCTCGCTGATCCGCGTGCAGGAACGAGAGACCGGCTTCTTCTCGGATCTCGAGGGCCTGCTGGAGCGGCTCGTCCCGCTCGAGGCCGATGAGCGGGCGCGGCTCGTCTCGATGCTCCTCGGCCCTCGCACCGAGCAAATCCCCTTCAGCGAGGGATCGCTCTGCCTCGGCCGTTATCAGCGGATCTTCCTCGTGGCCTTCGAGGATCGCTGCAGCAACGAGTGGATGTTGACCGTAGTCGCGTAACCGGGGGGTTCCTACCCCAGTTGCGCAGGGTACGCTCAGAGGCGCACACTATTGGCGGGGATGGAGCGTGCACGGCGTCACCAGCGTGGTCTCGCGCGACTCGCGCTCCTATTGCTTGCGCTCGTAGCTGAGCTCACGGGTCGCAGCCTGGCGCACCGGCTCGACTTCGGCCGTCATGTGGAGACGCCGTATTCGGGCGCGCAGTACTACCCCATCCTGCTTGCGGTCGTGAAGGTCGCGGTCGCGTTGATGCTCGCGCGCGTCGCGTGGCGATTCGTCAAGGCCCGCGCGGTCGCGCGAGCCGCACGCCGGCTGCTCGACGCGAACGGGTCGCCCGTCGCACGGCGTGCGCCGCGCGTCCGCATCGAGCTCTCGCCGAGGCTGTGGCTCGGCTCCTTCCTCGCCACCTCGCTGATCTATCTCGTGCAGGTCGATGGGGAGGGCATCTCTGCCGGGCGCTGGCCGCTCTTGGCGCCCTGGCTACACACCGCCGCGCTGCCGGTGTTCGCAGTTCTCTCCGTCGTCGTAGCCCTTGTCTACCGAGCGGTCGAGAACTGGCTCTCCGACTACGAGAGCTACGCGCGCGACACGGCCGCGCACGCGTCACGTCTTCTCGGCCGGAGCCTGCCTGTTCCTCGCCCGACGGTCGGCGAGCTCGTCACTCCGCGCAGCCTCTTCGGGCTCGCGTTCGAAGTCCGACCTCCTCCCGCGCCGGCCTAGACCTCGGGCGCTTCCGGCGTCCGTGGGCCCGTGCACTGACCTCGACTACGGGAGAAGGACGTCGTGAACGCAGAACTCGTCAGCGAACTCAAAGCACCTCTACAACGAGCCGCCACACGCGCGCGAATCGTGTCCGCGGTCGGCCCGACGACCGCGCTTGGTGGTGTCGCCTGGGCGCTCGTCCAGCCGTATCGGATCACGCTGCTTCATCCACGTGGACAGGGCTTCTGGTGGCTCTTCGTCGAGCCGCCCCTGCTCGTGATCGCCGTGGGGTTGTTCTTCCACTTCGTTGTCGTACCAGGACTTCTTGAGGACCTCGAGGAACATGCAACCGCCGAGTGAGCACGTTCACTGGCTGTTCGCGACGGGATTCCTCCTGCTAGGCCTCTGCCTGCTCGGAGAGGCGATCGTCGGGGCCGAGGTCTGGCGGCGGCGTGCCTGGCGCGCGTATCTATGGCCGGGGCTCGTGTTCGCGCTCGGGATCCTGATGTGGCCGGTGATGACCTTCTACACGAACTCGGCGATCCACATGCTCGCGCACGGGGCCTGGGCTCAGATGTTGATGATCGCGGGGGCTGCAGAGCTCGGGCTTGTGCGCGGCAAGCTCCAGAGCCAGTGGTGGCGGCTCGCCGTGACCGCCGGCTTCCTCGTCTCCGGCACCGCGCTGCTGGTGCACGAGCAGAACACCTGGTTCTTCCAGCGCTCGTCCTTCCTGCACCACCTGATGGGGTGGACGATCGTCGTCGCCGCGGTCTTCCCGCTTGCCCGCGCGATCAGGCCGCGCTCGCGGGTGGCCGCCACCGGGTTTGCGCTGACCTTCGTCGTCGCCTCCGTGATGCTCTACTGCGATCGCGACGTCGCGCCCGTGTTCGGGCACATCTCGGAGCTCGCCGGGACGCCGCACCGTTGAAGCGGCTCGCCTTCACTGCGGCGACGTTGGCGCTCGTCTTTCCGGCGCAGGCGCTCGCGCATGCGACGCTCGAGCAAGCCTCGCCGGGATTTCGGCAGCGGCTGGCCTCGTCGCCGCGGCTCATCAGCTTGAGCTTCGATCAGTACGTCAAGGTGCTGCCGGGCTCGGTGCAGCTCTTCTCTACGAAACACGCCGTGCCGGTGCGGCGAATCTGGACCGATCGTTTCGTGCTCAAGGCCTCGCTGCCGCGACTGCCACAAGGCGCGTATACCGTGCGCTGGCACGCACTGTCGAGCGACGGCCATGTCGTCTCGGGAGTCTTCACGTTCGGTGTGCGGGCGAACGCGCCGCCGCCGACCGAGGCATTCGGTGCATCTGGCCCGACTACGAGCGAGCACGTCGTGCGCTGGTTGTACTTCCTCGCGCTCGCGCTTGTCGTGGGCGGGCTCGGGTTTCGGTTGCTCGTCCTGCGGCGAGGCCCGCTCACGCCGGCTGCGGAGAAACGTTTCTACGTCACGGTCGGAATCGGTGCGGTGGCAGCGATCGACGTGGGCATCGCCGCGTTTCTCCTCCGTGCCGAGGACGCGTTGCAGCTGCCGTTCGGCCGCCTCTTGTACGGCGATCTGGCCCCGCTGGCCCGGTCTCGGTTCGGCGATGCATTCATCGCTATGACGCTCGGTTTCGCGCTCGTCGCGGCCCTCGTCTTCCTCGCGTGGCTGACCGACCGCACGGTCCTGCTCTGGCCAGCCTTCATCCTGGCGCTCGCCTTCGCGTCCGGGCTCTCGCTCTCCGGGCATTCCGCCGTCGACGCCGGCGCATCGTGGAAGTCGCAGGTCGCCGACTGGGCTCACCTCTCCGCCGCCTCTCTCTGGATCGGCGGTCTGATCCAGCTTGCGCTCGTCGTCTGGCCGCTCATGCCTGATCTGCGGCGCGACGCGTTCCTCGCCTTCTCGCGGCTCGCGACGGTCTGCGTGGGCGTCTTGCTCCTCGCCGGGATCTACCTAGCCATCCTCCGGCTGCCGCAACTCAGTGACCTCTGGACGACCGGTTACGGCGAGATCCTGCTCGTCAAGATCGGGCTCGTCTCGGTCGCGTTCGCCTGGGGCGGCTTGCACAAGCTGGTAGTCGTTCCTGCGGTCGCGCGCGGGAGCGAGCGTGCGCTGCCGCGCCTCCGTGGGAGCCTGCTGGGCGAGAGCATGGTCGGCATGGCGGTGCTGCTGGCCGCCGCGGTGCTCGTCGACGCGAAGCCGCCGGTTCAGCCGGCACCCGCGCCGCCTGCGGCGAGTAGCGTTCAGAGGTAGATGCTCTGGTCCATATCCGGCGGCGCGGGTTTCCTCGGCCTGCACCTCTCTCGACGGCTGCTCGCCGACGGGCACGACGTGCGCACCCTGGACGTCGTCCCGTTGGACGAGGCGGAGCTCGAACGCTCTGTCGACGAGCGGCGCGGCGACATCCGCGATCGCGAAAGCGTTCGCAAGCTCGTGGACGGCGCCGACGTCGTCGTGCACGCGGCGGCGGCACTGCCGATCCAGGCGTCTCGCGAGTCGATCCGCTCCGTGAACGTCGGCGGCACCGAGAACGTTCTGCGTGCGGGAGACGACGCCGGCGTGCGGCGCGTGATCTTCATCTCGTCGACTGCGGTCTACGGGGTGCCGGAGAAGCATCCCATCGAGGAGGACGATCCCCTCGTCGGCGTGGGCTGGTACGGCGAGTCGAAGATCGATGCAGAGGGACTGTGCCGCGTGGCGGCGGTCGAGACGACGATCGTCCGCCCCAAGACTTTCATCGGGCCGGAACGGCTCGGCGTGTTCGAGATCCTCTTCGACTGGATCCGGGAGGGACGCCGGATCTACACACTCGGCAAGGGCAACAACCGCTATCAACTGCTCGCGGTCGAAGATCTCGTCGACGCGATCGTGCGGGCCGGCAACGAGCCCAAGGCAGCTTGCGAGACGTTCAACGTCGGTGCCACCGAATTCGGCACCGTGCGCTCCGACCTGCAGGCGCTGATCGACCACGCGGGCTCGTCGTCGCGGCTGCAGCCGGTCCCCGTGAAGCCGGCCGAGATCGCGCTGCGCGGCCTGGAGCTGTTGCGCGTCTCGCCGCTCGCGGAATGGCACTACAAGACCGCGCACAAGGACTCGTTCGTCGACGTCACGAAGGCGCAGCGGCTGCTGGGCTGGCAGCCGCGACTGTCGAACCGCGACGCGTTGATCGAGACCTACGACTGGTACCTCGCGAACCGTGGGCGCGTAGGCGAAGCAGGAGTCACGCATCGCGTCCCCTGGAACCAGCAGGCTCTCGGCCTCCTCAAGCGCCTGTCGTGATCTTCCTCTCGGAAGCGGAAGTTCACGAGTTGCTCGACCTCGACGAGCTCGTCGATGCGCTTGCCGCCGCACACAGGGACCTCAGCGCCGGCGACGCATCGATGCCTCCGCGGATCGCTGCAATGGTGCAGGAACGACAGGCACTGCTCGGCGTGATGCCGGCATACCTTCCGTCCGCGGGACTCGCGTGCAAGCTCGTCACGCTCTTTCCGCAGAACATCGACCGGCACACGCACCAGGCCGTGATCGTGGTCTTCGACCCCGAGAACGGCACACCCCTCGCAGTGATGGACGGGAGGTACATCACCGCGACGCGAACCGCTGCGGGCTCGGCGCTTGCGACACGGCTCCTCGCGCGCGAGGACGCCGAGGTGCTCGCCCTCCTCGGCACCGGCGTCCAGGCGCGCTCGCACGCCCGTGCATTGCCGCGCGTGCGCGCGTTCAGCGAAATCCGCGTTGCCGGCCGTGACCGGTCGAGGGCCGAGGCGCTCGCCGAAGAGATCGGGCCGCATGCTCGCGCGGTGAGCTCGTACGAGGAAGCGATCCGAGGCTCTGATGTCGTTGCCGCGACGACGCACGCGACCGAGCCGATCGTGCGACGCGAGTGGCTTTCGCCCGGCGTCCACGTCAACTCGGTCGGTCTCAATCCGTCGGGACGCGAGGTCGACGGGCAAACCGTTGCGGACGCGCTGCTCGTCGTCGAGTCGCGCGAGTCCGCGTTGGCGCCGCCTCCGGCTGGAGCGCCCGAGCTGGTCGGCGTCAGCCCGGCGGACGTCCATGCCGAGCTCGGGGAACTCGTCGCGGGTACGAAGCCGGGACGCAGCTCCCAGGACGAGATCACCCTGTATAAGTCAGTCGGTGTCGCCGTCCAGGATGTCGCCGCAGCGGCTCTCGTGCTCGCGGCCGCGAAGGAACGGTCGGTGGGGCGGGCGATTGAGCTGGAGGAACTGATATGAGCAGCAACAACGACTTCAAACCGGGGCTCGAGGGCGTTGTCGCCGTCGAGACGGAGATCATGGAGCCCGACCGGGAGGGCGGGTCGCTTCGCTACCGGGGTGTCGACGTGGAGCCGCTCGTCGGGAAAGTTCCCTATGAGAACGTCTGGGGCCTCCTCGTCGACAACGACCTGAGCTCGAAGATGCCGGATCCGGAGCCGTACGAGCCGGCGCGGCTCACCGGCAATGCGCCCGCAGACCTCCAGGCCGAGACGGCGCGGCTCTCCGGCGAATGGAAGCTCGGCAAGCTGAACGAGATCTCCGACGAGCAGGCGCGCGAGGATCTCGGCCGGCTGTCGGCGCAGATGATGTCGATCGTCGCGCGTTCCGCGCGTCTCGCCGACGGAAAGACGGACGTCGTCCCCGACGATGTGGTTTCGCGTGGCCAGACTGCCGCGGAGAAGTTTCTGCTCAGGTGGCGTGGTGAGGCCGACCCTCGTCATGTGAAGGCGATCGATACGTACTGGATCTGCACGGCCGAGCACGGCTTGAACGCGTCGACGTTCACCGCTCGCGTCGTCGCTTCGACGGGCGCGGATTGCGGCGCCGCCCTCTCCTCGGCCGTAGGCGCGCTCTCGGGCCCGTTGCACGGCGGCGCTCCGGCCTACGTGAAGCCGATGCTCGACGAGGTCAAGCGGACGGGTGACGCAGCACAGTGGGTGGAGGAAGCACTTGCGCAAAGGAAGCGCATCATGGGCTTCGGCCATCGCGTCTATCGCGCAGAGGACCCACGTTCACGCATTCTCAAGCGGACGGCGAAGGAGCTCGGGTCGCCGTACGTCGAGGTGGCGGAGAAGCTCGAGGTCGCAGCGCTCGCAGCGCTTCAGAAGCGCTCCCCCGACCGTGTCCTCGCGACGAACGTCGAGTACTACTCGGCGGTCGTGCTCGATATCGCCGAGATCCCGCCGCCGCTCGCGCCGGCGATGTTCGCCTGTTCGCGGGTCGCCGGCTGGTCCGCGCACATTCTCGAGCAGAAGAAAACGGGCCGCCTGTTCCGGCCTTCGGCGCGCTACGTCGGGCCGGCCGAGCGCGACCTCAGCCTCAGCTGACGCGCCTATCCCGGCGAGCTACCTTTCCGCCGGCTGTGGAGACTCGGTCACACTCTCGTAACATTGTCTGACACCAGGCTGTGTAGTAGTTGGGCATGACGCGAATCCGCTCGACCTGAGAGCCGGAGCGTGTTTCGTTACATCGGGGCTACATCCACGGCAAGGTGTCCGACACCAGGACGTGGTTCGACGAGCCGTCGCGCCTTCGGACTAGGCTGCGGCGCATGGAGCTGATCGAGTACCGCCGGCAGTTTCCGATCCTCCGCGACACGACGTACCTCATCAACCACTCGCTCGGCGCGATGCCGGCGGCTGCCGAGGAGCGCGTGCTCGAGTACGCGCGGATGTGGAAGGAACGCGGCATCCGCGCCTGGAGCGAGGGCTGGTGGGAGATGTCGATGACCGTCGGCGATCAGGTCGGCCGCATCATCGGGGCCCCGCCGGGCACGACCGTCATGCATCAGAACGTCGCCATTGCCGAGGCGATTGTCCTGTCCTGCTTCCGGCCCGTCGATCCGCACCGGAACCGCGTCGTCTACGAAGAGGGCAACTTCCCGAGCGTGCGCTATCTGTACCAGGCGCAACCGGAGCTCGATGTCGTGGTCGTCGAGGACGACGCCGCCATCATCGAGGCGATCGACGAGCGCACCCTACTCGTGCCGATCACGCACATCCTCTTCAAGACCGCGGAGATCCAGGACGTCGCAGCGATCGTCCGCCGCGCGCACGAGGTCGGCGCGCACGTCGTGCTCGACGCGTACCAGTCCGCCGGGATCGTGCCGCTCGACGTTGCCGCGCTGAACGTCGACTTCGCGGTCGGAGGCAGCGTCAAGTGGCTGTGCGGCGGGCCGGGCAACGGGTGGCTCTACGTCCGGCCCGATCTCGCCGACGTGCTGGAGCCCACCTTCGTCGGCTGGCAGGCGCACGCACGACCCTTCGGCTTCGAGCCCGAGCTCGACTACGCGGAGGGTGCAGCACGCTTTCTCACCGGCACGCCCAACGTCCCTGCGCTCTACGCGGCGACGGCAGGCTACGACCTGATCGAGGAGATCGGCGTCGATCGCATCCGCGAGAACTCGGTCCGCCAGACCCAACTCCTCATCGACCTGTTCGACGAGGCCGGCTTCGAGGTCGGCAGTCCGCGCGACCCCGCCCGCCGCGGCGGCACAGTCACCGTACGCACGCCGGATTTCGAAGCCGTGCACAAGGAGCTCAGCGAGCGCCAGATCCTCTGCGACTTCCGTCCCGACGCGGGACTTCGTCTCGGGCCGCACTACTACAACACCGACGACGAGCTTCGCCACGCGGTCGCCCAGATCGCCGAGATCCTGGAGACCGGGGCCTATGAGCGCCATCTGGGCGCAACAGCCCGGTTTTGAGGCTCGGAACACTCGTTTGAGGGAGCCTGATCCGGAGGGAGGACGGGTACTTTGAGACTGATGAAGGTCACCGTCCTCATCGCCGCAGCACTCGCCTTCATCTCGGCCGCCGGCTCTGCTCGCGCCTCGGAGATCATCGATCGGAACGCGCAAAGCGTCAGACTCGGAGTCGACGCGAGCGGTCACGCAATGGTCACCTACAAGGTCCGCGGACGTGTTCTGCACGTGCGCGTATGGGGCGCAATCGACGCGCGGCAACCGACGACGAGCCGGCCGCAGGTCAGTTTCCGCAAGGACTATTCGGGCCGGAATTGGACCTCGTTCAGAAACCAGTGCCGCGCCTACGACGGGCCGAGGCTGGCGTTCCAGGTCGCTGCCTGCGCTGCGCCCGACGGTTCCTACTGGGCGCTCCAATCCTGGCGTCGGACGCTTCCGAACTTCGACGGCCCTCGGCGCAACGGGCTGGGCGCCTGGGAGCTTCATCTCTCCCACTGGTCGGGCGCGATCGCGACGCTGGAGGCATGGACGGACTGGGTCTACGACGGCCGCTACCACCACCTCTTCGGGCGGCTCACCTACGACGGCCTGCCCGTGTACGGCTTCTCCGCGACGCGTGTCGGCTCGCCGCTCGACACCTACGGCCGCAACATCTACATCGACACGCTCGACTCGCGCTACGGGAAGGGCTGGCGGCGGGAGAACGCCTTTCTGTCTCACCGACCGACCGGAGTCTTCTGTTACGGCTTCTACGGATTCACCTCACGCGGCCCCGGCAACGGCGCGAAGTACCGGCTGACGGCGATCGGGCCTGGCGTGACTCCGGACGTGAGCGTCACGCTTCCGGGCCTACACGACTACAGCCCGAACAGCTCCGAAGACGTGGCCTACGAACAGCAGCGGAACGCCTTGCAGGACTCCATCGCCGGAGTCGACAAGAAGTGCCGCGTTCACTGACCGAGCAGCTCCAGCAACCGTGAGGTGTACGCCGGGGCCGTCGGCTCGTCCTCGTGCCGGAAGTACGCATACAGTGGCACGTCGACAGCGCGTAGCCGGTCGGCCCATTCCTGCAACGCCTTGTCGTCATACGGCGGATCGCGGAACCGCACGTACCGGAACGGCGCCTCGTTGTCGAGGTCGTTGATCCGCACCGCGCCCGCCTGCGCGAGCCGCGGCTCGATGCCGTCCCAGGACGGATGCCCGAGATCGAAGGCCAGCTTCAGCTCGGGATCGAGCGAGCCGAGGATCAGCTCGATCATCCCCTCGTCGCGGGCGCTGATCAACTGGACGCGAATCGGCCCAAGCCGGTCCCCGAGTGCACGGACGCGTCCGAACTCGGCCAACAGGCGTGGCCGGTTGCCCGCGAGCTTCGGCGCGAACGTGAAGCCCGCCGGCGTCTGCTCGGCCCAGCGCGCAAACTGCTCCTCGGCCGGCAGCCGGTAGCCGGTCGTGTTCAGCTCGACGGTCGAGAAGCGCGCCGCGTAAAAGCCGAGGAACTCCTTCGCGTCCGTCCCGGCCGGGTAGAACCCCGGCTTCCAGGATGGATACGACCAGCCAGAGGTGCCGACGAAAAGCTCAGACAAAGCGCTCGAGGGCAGTTTCGAGCATTCCCTGGAACTCCGGGCTCCAACTCTGACCAGTCGCCTTGCGGGTTCGCGCGTGGAGTGCGACGGCAAGGAGCACCTGTCGCAACAGAGGCTCCAGCGCGTGCGATTCGTCGCGTCCACCGGCGTCGACATAGGCGGCCACCGTCTCGTCGGCGATCCGTTGGTCGATCGTCCCGTCTCGCTGCAGCGAAAGGACCATGACGGCCGCGGCGAGATCGGAGGCCGGCCAGTCGATTCGGGCGAACTCCCAGTCGATCAGACCCTCGATTCCACGCTCGGATGCGAGCAGGTTGTCGGTATGGAAGTCTCCATGGACGGCCGACTCGGCGAGCGGCGGGGGGCTCGCGAGCCACTCACGGGAGGCTTCGTAGGCGCGTTCGAGGAGATCCGTCCGGTCGAGGGCGGTCCAATCCCAAGCGTCGTTGGCGATCCAGTCGAGTTCGCACCAGGATGGCCGTCCCGGACGCGGCCGTGCTCGAGGCCATTCGTCCGCGGCTCGGTGCAGGCGTGCGAGCAGCCGGGGCACCTCGTAGCGCACAACCGGGGCGCTTCGATCCGCCCGCTCCGCGGCTATGTGCGGCGTGACGGAAATCACGTGATCTTCCACGGCGAGAAATGTGCTGCCGTCCACGGCGGTCAAAGGTGCCACGACTTCGGCCACCCGTGGCGCCAGGAACTCAAGGAATTCGTGCTCCCACATGACGCTTTCGAGACTGGTCTTTGCGTCGCGGATGACGTAGGCGCCGCTTCCTACGACAAGGGCCCGGCTCGGCGCGAGCGGCTCGATCGACGCGCCCAGTTCGATGCCCCAGTGCGCGGCGATGTCCGCCGGAGTCGCGACTAAACTGGATTCCGGAGTGGCCACCACAGATAGAGTGATAGCCGAGGACGCCATCCGTGTCCTCGACCACGGCTTCGTCAGGCTCGACGACGCCATGGCTACGGACCTCTCGGTAGTGAACGCCGCTCGGGTCAGCTTCGCCCGGCGCAAAGACGAGATGGACGACTCCGACGAGGGTCTGATCCGCTTCCTGATGCGAGACAGGCACGGGACCCCTTTTGAACATAACGCGTTCCGGTTCCACATTCGCGCGCCGATCTTCGTCGCGCGCGAATGGTTTCGCCACCGCGTCGGATCGTTCAACGAGTTTTCGATGCGCTATGCGAAGGCGACGGACGACTTCTACGTGCCCGAGCCCGAGGACGTTCGCAGCCAGGTCGGCAAGCCGGGCGCCTATTCCTTCGAGCCGGTCGACGAGGAGCTCGCCGAGCGAACGCGCGAGGAGCTACGCGAGGTCTACCAGCATGCTTTCGAGACGTATGAACGGCTCGTCGAAGCAGGCGTCGCGCGCGAGCTCGCGCGTTCGGTCATCCCGGTCGGCGCCTACACCGAGTTCTTCTGGACCGTGAACGCTCGTGCGCTGATGAACTTCGTCTCCCTCCGTGCAGCAGAGACGGCCCAGCGAGAGATTCGTCGCTACGCGGACGCCGTCGAACAGTTCTTCGCGGCCAACATGCCGGTCACGCACGCCGCGTTCGTCGCGGCGGACCGCATCGCTCCCTAGGCGACCGTCGGCTTCAGAACGATCTGGGTCGGCTCGTGGTTGCTCGGTAGCTGGCGTGTGATCACCCAACCGTCCCGGTCGAAGTGGCTGAGGTCGTACGCCGCGCTGAACCGCACGATCGCCTCGCCGCTCCTCACGTTGAAGCTCCCGCAGAGCACCACCGGCTTGCCGCCCTTCGTCAGATAGAGGTTGTAGTAGCCGCCCTCCGGCAGCTGTCGCAGGCCCGTCGCATGGAGGAGCATCGGCCAGTTGCCACCCTCGTCGGCCTTGCCGAGCGCGAGCGTCCCTCGCGCATTGCGATCGAGGCTCGTCCCCGCGAGGGTCACGACGCGCACCGGGTCGATCGAGGCCGAGCTCGAGCTGGGGCCGGAGGACTGCCCGAGCACGAAGCCGAGCACCGCTGCAGTTGCAAGCGCGGCGGCGAGCAAGAGCAACCGCTGCTGCCTCGGCTTGCCGGGCGGCCGCTGGGATTCGTTGGGCCAGGGGACGGCGTCCATTTCTGGCGAGAGCTCGGGCGGGGGCCCGGCCTGGACGAGCAGTTCGTGCGCGCGCCGCAGGCGCTGCCGCTCATCCTCGGGCACGCCCGAGCCGACCAGATCGTCGAAATCCGGCACCCGGCTCACTGCAACTCTCCTTCGAGGAGATCGGCCAGGCGGCTCAGCCCCGCGCGCGTCCGCGTCTTCACGGTACCGAGTGGGATGCCGAGGAAATCGGCGATCTCGCTCTGCGAGAGCTCAGCGTAATACGCGAGCTCGATCACGTCGCGCTCGTTGCCGGACAGTTCTTCGAGGGCGCGGTGCACACGCCACGCCACGTAGGACGTCTCAGCGCGTTCGGCCGGACCGGGCTCGACCGTTGCCGTGTCCGGCACCTCTGCCGGCAGCTCACTGCGGTTCCTATTCCGGTCGACGATCGCATTGCGGGCAACGGTGTAGAGCCAGGGCGCGCCGGCGCCGCGCTCTGGCCGGTATGTCTTCGCAGAACGCCAGATGGCCGCGAACGTCTCCTGTACCGCGTCCTCCGCCCGCATCCGGTCACCAAGGCGGCGGAGAGCAAGACCGAAGACGGGGCGGGCATAGCGCTGGTAGAGGAGCTCGAAGGCGTCGGCGTCGCCCCGCGCAACCCGACGGATCAGGTCGCCGTCGGTCAGCCCGCGCTCGTGCAGCGGGGTCGCTCCGGTCGTTTCCCGTCTGCTGCCATGGGGCATGGCAGCAGGCAAGGCAATGCTGATGCCCATCTTCTCGGGGTTTCTACGGGATTTCACGTCTGATGGATTGCAGCAGATTGCAGCAGACTGGGGGCTCCCTCCACAACCACCAGCCATACCGAAAGCTTAAAAACCCCTTACGGGGCCCGCACGTCTAAGGGAAAGAGAGAGGAAAACACTAGGGGGTTCCAGAATGCGCAGGCTCATTCCGATCGCCGTGGCAGGGATGGCACTGGTGCTGGCCGCACCGGCGTCGACGGCGACGACCACCGTTCAGATCAAGAGCACGGGGTTCGTTCCGGCCACCGTGACGATCAACCAGGGCGACTCCGTCACCTGGACGAACACGGACACGAAGGATCACCAGGTGGTTTCGAACGCAGGCGCGTTCGCGTCCGCGATCCTCAAGCCGGGCAAGAGCTACACGCATGCCTTTCCGAGCGGCGGGACGTACCGCTATCACGACGGCCTCCATCCGAGCCTGAAGGGCACGGTCACCGTTCGCGGAGCGCCGCCGCAGGTGACGCTGGCCACCTCGGCGCCCGTCGTGAAGTTCGGGACGCAGGTGACGCTCACCGGCACCGTGAACAACAAGAAGACCGGCGAGACTGTGACGATAGCCGCGCTGCCTTTCGGGCAGACCACGAAGCAGGTGGTGGCGACGCTCCAGACGGCGAGTGGCGGCGCGTTCTCGTTCAACGTCACGCCTCAGCTCAACACGAGCTACCAGGCGCAGTGGAAGGGAGCCGAAAGCTCGGTCGGCGTCCAGGTCCAGCCGACGATCAAGCTGCCGTTCGTCTCCCGGTCGGGCTATTTCCACTTCTACGTGACGGCCGGCCAGTCGTTCGCAGGGCGATTCGTCTACCTGCAGCGTTTCACGCTGGCGCGCACGTGGATCAACATCCGCAAACTGCCACTCGGCCAGCAGTCCGGCCGGATCATGGGGATGAAGTTCGTCCGCTCGGTGATCCCCCGTGGGCGCTGGTCGATCCGGATCTACATGCCGGCGAGCGAGATGCCGGGCGGGTACATCGACTCGTGGAGCGGTACGCAGCCGGTGGTGAAGCGCTAGAAACAGTCGTGCGAGAGCGCGGACTACTTGTCTGCGCTCTCCAACCTCTGCTGGACGGCGTCCCAGTTGACGACGTTCCACCAGGCCTCGAGATAATCGGGCCTACGGTTCTGGTACTTGAGGTAGTAGGAGTGCTCCCAGACGTCGATGCCGAGGAGCGGCACGTCCGAGTTCGAGATCGGTGAGTCCTGGTTCGCGGTGGAGTAGACCGCGAGCCCGGTGCCGTCGTAGACGAGCCAGCTCCAGCCCGAGCCGAACCGCTTCACGCCGGTGTCGTTCAGGAGCTTCTTCAGCTCGTCGACACTGTCGAAGGTGTCGTTGATCGCATCGCCGAGCGAGCCGCTCGGCTCCCCGCCGCCGTTCGGGCTCATGATCTCCCAGAAGAGGCTGTGGTTGGCGTGGCCGCCGGCGTTGTTGCGAACTGCCGCGCGGATGTCCTCCGGCACGATCTCGATGTTCGCGAGCACGTGGTCTACGGGCTGGTTCTCCCACTCGGTGCCGGCCAGCGCCTTGTTGGCGTTGTCGACGTAGGCCTGGTGGTGCTTGTCGTGGTGGAGTCGCATCGTCTGTTCGTCGATGTGCGGCTCGAGCGCGTCGTAGTCGTACGGAAGAGGCGGGACCTCATACGGCATCGTTGGCTCCCTTCAGTGGCTTCTAGACCGAGGATATGCTCCGCGCGCCGGTCTAGTCGAGGAGAGGAGAGAGATGACGTCGCTCGCGTTCAAGCTCGAGGAGATCACCGCCCGGGAGCTGAAGCCCGAGCTCTATGAGCTCGACGGGATTTCGCGAGCCACGATCGAGGCCCATTACAAGCTCTACCAGGGCTACGTGAACAAGCGGAACGAGATCCTCGCGCGGCTCGACGCTGTCGATACCGGGAGCGCGAATCAGGTGTATTCCGACGTTCGCGCGCTCAAGGTCGACTTCAGCTTCGCGATCGGCGGGATCAAGAACCACGAGATCTATTTCGAACATCTCGGTGGTGGCGGGGGCGATCCCACCGGCCTGATCGGCGACCTGATCGAACGCGACTTCGGCTCGGTGCAGAGCTGGCGCACCGACCTGAAGGCCACCGGGATGGCCGGCCGCGGCTGGGCCTGGACGGCCTACGACTGGGACGAGGGCCGCCTCTTCAACTATGTCGGCGACGCACAGAACACGTATCCGATCTGGAACGCGACGCCGCTGATCGCCCTCGACGTCTATGAGCATGCCTACTTCCTCGACTATCAGACCGATCGCGCCTCATACATCGACGCGTTCTTCGACAACCTCGACTGGTCGACGGTCAACGACTGGGTCTCGAAGTACCAGATCCAGAAGTAATCCAGATGAAAACCGTGCTCCTTGTCGCTGCCGGCTACGTGCTCGGCTCGATGCCGTGGGGCTACTGGCTCCCCTTGCTCGTCAAGCACGACGACGTCAGACGGCACGGCAGCGGCAACATCGGCGGAACGAACGTGTGGCGCGTCTACGGCTGGCGCCTCGGCTTGCCCGTCGTGCTGCTGGACACGCTCAAGGGCTTCGTGCCGGCGCTCGTCGCGACGCTGATGGTGTCTCCTCTCGCAGGCGTGCTCGCAGGAGCGGCTGCGATGCTCGGCCACTGGCGTCCGTTGTTCCTGCGCTGGCAGCGCGGCGGCAAGGTGGTGGCGACGACCGGTGGCGCGTTCCTCGGCGTTGCACCGGTCATCGGCGCCGTGGGCGCGGGTGTCTGGATCGTCGTCTTCGTCGCCTTCCGTTATGCGTCTCTGGCTTCGATCGTCGGGGCAGTCTGCTTGCCGGCGGCGGCGGTCCTACTGGATGAGCCCTGGCCGGTGATCGCCTTCGCGGGCGGCGCGGCAGCTGCGGTTCTGGTGCTGCACCGCGCGAACATCGGCCGCCTCCGCGCAGGCACCGAAAACCGCTTCAACTTCAGACGGCGGCCGAGCGCTCCGGGCTCACCGGACCGCGTCGGAACACAGAGCGGGCGTTGAGACGGCCGCACGGGCAAAGCCCGCCGAGTCGGCGCCTGAGCTAGGACGCGAGCCAGTCGCGTAGCTCGGTGTGCCGCGCCGCCGGCTCGCCTTCGCGCAGTTCGCCGCGTAGCTCGCCGACGGTCCCGTAGCGCTCTCCCAGCACGTCGTGCGAATGGATCGTCTCGAAGTTGAGCTGGCGCGCGAGCACGAAGTCCTCGTCCTTCAGCTCCGGATAGCGGTCGAGCGTCGACTGCAGCGAGATCCGGACCGAGTCCTCGACGAAACGGGGCTGGAGATGGGCGTGCTCCACGACGAAAAGCTCGTCCGGTCGCTTGAGCAGCTCGTAGATCGGCGAGCTCATCGAGCCCTCGACGATGCCGGCGAGCTCTTCCGCGTTCAGGGTCTGGTCGGTTCCGATGTAGAGCGTTCCGCGGCCGCGCTGGTTGTGAGTCGCAAGCGGGACGAGCTCGAGGATCCGTTCGACGTCGGGCTCTTCGAACCCCGCCTCGAGCAGTCGCTCCGACGCCTTGCCCCGCACGAGCCCCTGCGCGCACGGGCACGCGTTGATCCCGGTTGCCTCGACGCCGACGATGCGACGTACGCGGGACTCGGTCGCCGTAGCGATCCCGACGATCGAGATCATCTCCTGCGTCAGCAGCCCGGTCACCGGAGTTCGCCGTTCCAGTGGGTACCGCGCCGCGATCCGGACCTCGGCGCGCCCCGCTCTCTGGCGGCCGACGATGTGTCGCGCGATGTGCTCCGCCAGTTCTTCGACGAGGAAGGCCTCGCCGATCACGACCTCGTCGATCGCCTCCTCGAAGAGCTCCGGGAAGCGGGACATGTGCACGCCCTTCTGGCTGGGGTCGAGATCGACGAAGCAATCGATCTCAGCGGAGATGAGCTTCTCCGCGCCGCCCCAGCTGATGCGGATCGCCTTGGCGACGCCCTGGACCCCGGCCCTCGACAGGCCGAGCCGCACCTCTGGTGTCGAGGCCTGGAGATCGTGCAGGAGCTCGCGAGACTCCGTCATGTACGACAGGTTAGTGTCAGGCCGCTCAGTGGTGGATTCAAACGCCAGCTTCCCGCGGCTCGTCTCACTCGCCGCTCACGACCTGCGCACGCCGCTGGCGACGATTCACGGCTTCGCGCAGACGCTCGTGCGCATGGGCGATCTCGGCGAGCCCAAGCAGCGCTACCTGGAGATGATCGACAGCGCAGCGCTTCAACTTGCCGAGCTGCTCGACGAACTCGGTGTCGCCGCACGGATCGAGGGCGGACGCTATGAGCCGGCGCTGCAGCCCGCCGACACGCTCGAGCTTGCGCGCGGCGCGGCCGAGCAGCTCGGGGAGGAACGGGTCGTGGTGTCTGGACACGGTGCGGAGGTGCGGGTCGACGGCGAGGCGACGCAGCGCGGGATCTCGGCCCTCGCGCAGGCGGCGCTACGTCACGGCGGGCTCGAGCAGATCGAGTTACGCGTCGACGGCGCGAAGCTGGCGATCTCACCGGTCACCCCCGCCTCGGCCCCGGTCCTGCTCGGGCAGGAGCTGCGAGATCTCGGCGCCGCGGTCGCCGTGATCGTCATCGGCGCAATCGGCGGCTCGGTCGCGCTGGACGGCGATACGCTCATGGTCGAGCTTCCCGGGTGAACCGAGCCGCGCAGGTCAGTCTCCGGCGCTGGTTGCGCCGCCAGTTGCAACAGCCCATGCCCGGGCGCGAGCATCTCGAGGCGGCGGTCGAGCACAACGATCCTGCCGAGGTGCGGCGCCTGCTTGCCGGTGTGCCCTTCACCGACGCCCAGCGAAGGCACGTCGAGGGCCTCCTCGACGCGTGGGAAGAAGCGCGCTAATCCTCCGCCCCGTTCTCGAGTAGCAACTGCTCCACGCGCGCGTCGCGGTTCTGCCGAGCCGCGTCGATGGCGCGGAACCCGCCGCCTTGCTCGAGGTTCGGATCAGCGCCGTGCTCGAGCGCCAGCTTCACCAGCTCGTACCGTGTCGCCTCGTCCGTTCCCTGGGCGGCCGCGCCGGCATGGATGGCCGCCGTCTGCACGTGCTCGTTCGTCGACAGCGCGTTGACGTCGGCGCCTCGGTCGAGCAAGAGCCGCGCCGCCTCGACGTGCCCGAAGAAACACGCGAGCCCGAGGGGATGAAAGCCGTCTTCGCCGAACTCGTTCGCGCGGGAGGGATCCTCGTCGAGCAGCTCCTGGAGACGGTCGGTCCTGCCGAAAGCCGCGCCCTCGAAGACATCTAGCTTCGGATCGGCGGCGAGCAACTCGTCGACGCGCACGCGATCGCCCTGATAGAGCGCCTGGAGCAGGTCGGACATCAGCGCAGCAATCGTGACAGGCGCCGATCTTTCAGAATGCGCCCACCCGTCTGACACTCGGGGCAGTAGTAGATCGTGTGCTCTTCGAAGTCGACCTGCGCGATCGGGGTGCCGCACACGTAGCAGGGCTCGCCGAGCTTGTTGTGGACGCGATAGGTGCGCTTGTCGTTCGCGCCGGCTTCGCGGAGCTCCAATCCGCGTTCGAGCTCAGTGTCGATCGCGTTCGCCAGCTGCTCGACCTGTTCCGTTGTGACGTCGCGGGTGAGCTCGTAGGGCGAGAGCTGCGCGTGATGCAGGATCTCGTTCGCCCAGGCGCGCCCGATCCCGGCAATCACGCGCTGGTCGCGCAGCAGCGAATGCAGCCGCCGGGACTCGGAGGCACAGATCTCGGCCAGGCGCCCGGCGCCGAGCCCGAGTGCCTCGGGCCCGAGGTGGGAGAGCTCCTGCTCTGCCTCTTCCGGCGTGAGCAGCCAGACTCCCGCGCGCTTCTTCGCCCCGGCCTCGGTCAGAACGAGCCGCGCGCCGCCTTCGAAGACGAGCTGGAAAGCCGGTGTCTTCGGCCCGGCCTCGCCCGCCTTGAGGTACTTCAACCGCCCGGCCGTCATCAGGTGCACGAGCACCACCAGTTCGCCGTCGGTCGTCGGAAAGAGCAAGCGCTTCGCTCGCCGATCTGCCCCCGCAAGCTGCCTACCTTCGAGCGTCGAGAGCGGCGGATCGAACGTCTTCAGTGTGGCGATGTGCGCCGGTCCCGCCTTCGCGATCGGGAACGCGGAAACCGGGACTGTGAGCGCGCGGCGCCACGCCTCCATCTCCGGCAGTTCAGGCACCCGATTTGGCCTTTAGGCTCCAACGCATCGACCCAATCAGGGTATCCGTGCGTCGAGGGGGAGTGACCGAGGCGGTTCACCGCGTCCACGCTGTCGCGGTTCAGGACGGAGCCGTGATCGCAGAGGCAGGCGACACCGGGCTGCTCGCGTTCATGCGCTCCTCTTCCAAGCCGCTGCAGGCGATCCCGCTCGCGCGTGCCCGGACCGACCTCGACGAGCGCGACCTCGCGATTGCATCGGCGTCCCATCTCGCCGACGACGCACAGCTCACGGCGGTGCGCGCCTTGCTTGCGAAGGCTCCGGCGACCGAAGACGAGCTCGAGTGCGGGCCCGAAGGGCAGCCGCCTTCGCGGCTCAAGCACAACTGTTCCGGCAAGCACGCCGGCATGCTCGCGCTCTGCCGCGCCAAAGGTTGGCGCAGCGAGGGCTACCGGCTCGAGGGACACCGCGTGCAGCGGGAGATGCTCGCCGTTCACGCCGAGGCGTCTCAGGTTCACGAGGACGAGATCCGCACAGCGATAGACGGGTGCGGCGTCCTCACCTTCGGATTGCCGTTGGAACGAATGGCCAATGCGTTCGCGCGCCTGGCTGGGCTGGACGGCGGCGACAAGGTCGCCACGGGAATGCGTGCGTATCCCGATCTGATTCGAGGACCGATCGCGGGCGACACGCGGCTGATGAAGGCGCTGCCGGGCTGGATTGCGAAAGGCGGCGCCGAAGGGCTCTTGTGCGCCGCGGGCAGCGGCCTCGGCGTTGCGCTCAAGGCGGAGGACGGAAACGGTCGCGGGCTCGGGCCTGCGGCGGCTGCGTTTTTCCGGCAACTCGACCTCGATCTCGGCGACCTTGCCGTTGTCCTGCTCGAGAACAGCCGCGGCGAGCTAGTTGGAGAGATCACTATCTAGACAAGGCGGCGACTCGGCGGCGCCGCTTAGAGGCCGGGCGGGCTTTGCCCGCGCGGCCGTCCAAAATCCGCGCTCTGAGTCGACCACGTCAATCACCCTCGAAGACCTCCGACAAGGCGCCGACTCGGCGGCGCCGCTTAGAGGCCGGGCGGGCTTTGCCCGCGCGGCCGTCCAAAAATGCGCTCTTTGCTTTTTCCGAAACCCTGTAATATCCGCCCGGCGAGAGGGTGAGCCGGGGGGACGCGGGTATCCGGCTCTTTTGCGTTCGTAGATCGAATCCCCGTCCACCGACGCGAAAACAGCCGGGAGGTAGGCAGCCGTTGCTCACCGTCGAAATCTCCCTTCCTGAGGTCGAGGAGCTGCAGAAGCTCGTCCAGGAAGGTCTCGAGAAGGGCCATCTCAACTACGACGAGATTGCAGCAGGGCTCGACGACGTCGAGCTCACGAAGGAGCAGATCGAAGACTTCTACACGTACCTGGTCGACCACGGTGTCGAGTTGCTCGAGGGCGAGACGCACAAGCATCCGCCGCACGAGCTCGCCCCGCCTGAAGAAGAGAAGGGCCCGAAGCTCGACCTGAGCGTCGAGCCGTCGCTCGATTCGCTGCGCCTCTACCTGCGCGAGATCGGCAAAGTCTCGCTGCTCACAGCCGACCAGGAGGTCTACCTCGCAAAGCGCATCGAGCGGGGCGACATGTCGGCGAAGACGCAGATGATCGAGGCGAACCTGAGGCTCGTCGTCTCGATCGCGAAGTCGTATCTCGGTCGCGGACTCAGTTTCCTGGATCTGATCCAGGAAGGCTCACTCGGCCTGATCCGCGCGGTCGAGAAGTTCGACTACCGCAAGGGCTACAAGTTCTCGACGTACGCGACGTGGTGGATCCGGCAAGCCGTTACGCGTGCGATCGCGGACAAGGCGCGCACGATCCGCATCCCGGTGCACATGGTCGAGAAGCTGAACAAGGTCGTTCACATCGAGCGCCAGCTCGTGCAGCGCCTCGGGCGCGAGCCGCGTCCCGACGAGATCGCCGAAGAGCTCGAGATGACCACGGACGAGGTGCGTGAGATCCTGCGCATGTCGCAGCTGCCGATTTCGCTCGAGAAGCCGATCGGCGAGGAGGAGGACTCGGAGCTCGGCGACTTCGTCCAGGACGAGTCGGCCGAATCGCCGTTCGACACCGCCACGCTCTCGCTACGTCGCGAGGACGTCGAGCACGCGCTGTCCGCGCTACCCGAGCGTGAACGCCAGGTGATCGAGCTCCGCTTCGGCCTGTCCGGCGCGCAGCCCTGCACCCTCGAGGAGGTCGGACGGGCATTCGGCGTGACGAGAGAGCGCATCCGGCAGATCGAGAACAACACGCTCAAGAAGCTCGAATCGCTTCCGGAGGCCCAAGGGCTGAAGGACTGCGTCTAGTGCCCTTCGAGCAATAGACAACGGTCGTACCGGCGAAGCCGGCACGACCTCCTATGGTCGGCATCGCGAGCGATGCCTTAGTGTCGGCCTCTGGCTTGGTGCTCGCGACCCAGAAGCTCGACGGCATTACTGGAAGGACACTAGGGCACGAAGGCTTAGCGGAAGCGGACGAGGTCGGCGCGCACGCTGACGGCGCGGTCGCCGAGGTAGCCGGGCCGCGCCGAGCTGAAGTGCAGGCTCCAGGGGCCCCCGGCGGGGACGCGGAAGCTGAGTTGGATGCGCTGCCGGGGATGCACGTGGATGGTGCGCTTGATTCCCCGGCCTGTGAGGACGATGGGTGTGACCTGGGTGTGCGCCGGCAACGCGAGCACGAGTTCGAGCGTCCCGCCTGTCTTCGTCCACACGGTGATCGCACCCCGTGGCGCGAGCCACTTGTCCGCGAAGCGTCCGGCGGCGAGCAGACGGAGGCGCGGCGTTCCCACCGGACGGTAGAGGTCGAAGATCAGCTCGTGCCGGACGCGCTCCACACCGCTGAGCCGGACGGTGGACGCATACGTCTGGACGAGCAGGGGCCGACGATCGGGCCGACCGTCTACCAGCAGCGTCCCGTCGCCCGCGATCTTCAGATGCTTGGCGTCGAACTGATCGATCGGTGCACTGCCGAGCAGAAGGAGGCGTTTGACGGACGTGTTCCAAAAGAGCTGCTGCCACGATTGCTCCTTGCGCGAGCCGGGCGGCGCCACCAGGTCGACGCTCCCGAGCCGCGCATGGTCGACCCAGCGGATGTCGTGAGGGAGCGTGCTACGCAGGCTTCGGCTCGTCCGGGCATCGAACGCAGATGCGCCCGCTGACATCACGCAGCACGCGACGATCGCGGCTATGACCGCGACAGCGGCGGGCAGCTTGCGGAAGGCGACGAGCGCGGCGAGCACTGACAGCACCGCAGCAACGAGAGCGAACGCCAACGAGCCGTTGCCCACCGACGTGAGACCTTCGAACCGCAACACGGCCCACAGCGTGGGTGAGTCGTCCTTGTTGTGAGCAGCGGCATAACCGGAGAGTGGGACGCGCGCCGCGAGCAGGAGCAAACCGGCGGAAAGCAGACCCACGGGGACTCGACCGGGCAGCCCGCGCTTGACGTAGAGACCGAAGGTCACTGCGAGCAGCGGGACGAGAGTGAAGAGATAGCGCTCCTGGAAGCGCTGTGAATCGGTGTCTGCAATCTGGGCCGCTTCGAGCAGCAGGCCACAGACCAGCACCAAGCTCGTCACTCCAAACGCGATCTCGGCGCGCCCCCGGGGCCGAAAGAGCACGACGGCGAGCCCCGCCAGCGCGCCGGGGACGATCGCCCAGCCGGCGGAGTATATGAGCAGCATCGCCTCCAGACCGACCCAGTGCAGGATCGAGACAGGGTGCAGCGCATGGTTGCCGTGCGCATACACGCCGAACACGCGGCCGGAGCCGAGCGTCGCCAGCAACAGTGCCGGTGGAACGATCAACAGGACGAGCGCGAGCCAGAGGCGGCGCACGGCCTGCACGACGTGGAAACGGTCGGCCACGAGCTCGGCCGCGAGCACTGCGAGCGGAACGATCACGTACTGGATCCGCGCGAGGATCCCAAGCGTGCTGAATAAGGTGAAGGCGAGCTGTGCGCGCAGAGTCGGTTGCGACACGACGCAAACCCCTGCGTAGACCGCCGAGAGGACGAGCGGATAGGCGAGTGGGTCAGCGAGCATCGTGGAGGAGTAGACGCCGTCTGGTACGGCAACGGTCAGCGCGGCAACGGCGACGCCGAGCCAACGTGCGAGCCCGAGCCGGCGGCAGAGCAGGTAGGCCGGGATCGCGGCGAGCGAGAAGAGCACGGCATGAATGCCCTGGGTCAGACGAAATGCGGTCACCGGATCGTCCGTCACGAGCCAGACCGGCGAAGTCACGATCGGGTCGAGCAGCGCGGGGAAGTGCACGCCCGCGCCGCGGATGAGCGGGCGCCCGTGCTCGGCGAGGCTGCGCGCGAGCGAGGGGTAGATGTACTCGTCCGGCAGGTAGTACGGAGTCAGCCGCGCGACGGCCGCAAAGAGGCGCCCGCCGAAGCTGGCCAGGACGATGCCGGCCACCCAGACCCAGGCAGGCACCGCGGCCACGCGTACGAAGGCCCGAGGGGCCGAGACCTCCGGGCCCGCGCGCAGATCTCGGGCGACGTCGAATGCCACGAAATCCCTATCGGCAAGCCGTCGGCATCCCTTGAACGAGGGATAGCTCTTCGGTCCGCTTCAGGTGACCGAGTGGCCAACGCGCCTCGAGGCAGAGCCATCAAGGCCGGAGGCTAAGACCAGGCGGAGCCGGGCTTAGCCGGAGGCGAACTGATGCGGGCG
>WNGJ01013208.1_pt1 | contig 25651 bp, 25 predicted proteins | sample 5400611 | NCBI WGS metagenome assembly WNGJ01 (sample SAMN13153375, study PRJNA577476) | soil metagenome | isolation source: 40 cm soil or saprolite under Garry oak tree replicate 1 | place: USA:California | collected 2016-06-15
GCAGCAGCCACGCCTCCACGCTGGCGCTGGTATCACGGCGTGATATTCTTTATCATCGTTCAAGTGACGAACTTTTTGTTGTCAGGCCTGGTGAGTACCGTGCGTGGCAACAGGAGCGGCTTGAAAGAAACGTTCTTCGGCGATGTACCCTACTTCAAGCGGCTGAAGCAGTCAATCTTTGCGCCGCCATCGCGGGTCTTCGGGCCGGTGTGGACCATCAACAACATCTTTGAGATCTGGGGACTCCTGCTGGCGCTGAACAAGCCGAAGGGTACCCCTGGAAAGCGCTTGTACCTGACCTTGCAGGGCTTGACATGGCTGAACTTCGTTGTGTTCAACGTGGGCTACTTTAGCCTGCGTTCGCCCATCAATGCCCTTATTCTCACGTTCACTTTCTTCGTGCTTACGGTTGCGAGCCTGTTCGTCGCTATCTTCAGGTTGAAGGACTCGCGCGTGGCTATGTCGCTGGCGACCACGATTGTGTGGCTGATGATCGCGCTCACCGCTGCCCTGTTCCAGGCAGCGTGGAACCGCGATGACCTGTACAAGGTCGGGCCCTTCGTCAAGCCCGCCCGGAGACTGCTGAAAAAGAAGCCGAGGTAATGCGGCGCAATTGTATTGCCTTCTGTATGGCCAATCACGCGGCCTGCTCCGGTTTTACCGCAGCACGTGTGTACGTTATAGCGGAACCAGGTGTCCCCTGGGGATGCCAGGTTTCTTGTGTATTCTCGATCAGTTGCAGCGCCCTGTCGTGGCTGATGATCTTGTAGCGCAGTTTCAGTTCGAGGATGCGCTGTACCGAGGCATTGACCTGGTCGATAGAGATTTGACCCTTCTCGACCGCCTGGCGCAGCCCGGTAACCATAAACTGGGTGTCGTGCAGGCCGCGTGGGCCAAGCAAGAGATCCGTTCCTGCTTTGACTGCCAGCACGGCAGCCTGCGCGAGGTTATAGGTATTGCTGATGCCGCCCATCCACAGCGTGTCGCTGATGATGACACCTTTGAATTGAAGTTGGTCGCGCAGCAGCTTCGTCACCACTTGTGGAGACAGCGAAGTCGGCAATTTGGGATCGAGCTGGGGGTTGAGAATGTGTGTCACCATCACCATCGGCACGATGCCTTCGGCAATCAGCGTGCGGTATGGCACGAGGTCTACAGCGTTCAGGGTTGCCATGCTGCGGTTCATAGAGGGCAGTGAACTGTGGGGATCGATGCTGGCGCTGCCCAGGCCAGGAAAATGCTTGAGGCAGCCGATCACCCCGCCGTCGGTCAGGCCCTTGAGGTAGGCGCGTCCCATGTTCGTAACCAGGGTGGGGTCCGAGCCAAAGGTACGCATGGGCAGGCCGGGGTTGTTGGGATTGGTCAGGACATCCACGATGGGCATAAAGTTGACATTCAGTCCCAGCGCACTTAGATCTTTGGCCGCGCTGTGTCCCGCATCATAGGCCACCTGCGTCTTGCCCGTCGCGCCGATCTCTGACTCCGACATGCGCTTACCTGTAATGCTGCGCAATTCGTTTACGTAGCCGCCCTCGAAGTCCGTAGTGATGAAGAGCGGGATATGCGCTGCTGCCTGCATGCCCTGGTTGAGCGTGATCAGTTGGTTGCGCGCCTGGGCATTACCGTTCTTATTCTCGATCAGCACGCCGCCAACCTGGCTGCCCTGGATCATCTGCGTGAGATCGGCATTGAGCGTAGGGCCATAAAATTCGACAATCACCATCTGTCCCAACTTTTGCTCCAGGGTCATGTTGCGCACGATGCCGCGCACGATGTCACTGTCGGTTAAGGGTGCTGCCGGTGTAGGCGATGTTTCCGTTGGAATCAACGTCGATACGGCTGATGTGCCGCCGGGGGTTGGGGTCGGCCTGGACCCGGTGTTTGTGGAGGCAGAAAAGAGGGAACAGCCACTCAGGATAAGTAACGTGCAACATAAAATGAATATTGTCATATGTGGTCGTGGACGCTGGCGCATGTGCTGTCTTTCTAGTAGATTATTGTGTACTCCTACTTGCAACTATGTATTGAACGGCTGCGTAGAAGAAACAACCCACCCTCCTGCATCTTGACTGGAAGCATATCCTTGCCACAATAGCATGAAATGCTTCCAGGAGTATACCATCAGATTTAGTATATCATCAGGTTACTTCATCTCCAACTCTTATCTCGTAATTTGCTTGACAAAAAGCATCTTTTAGATTACAATAGTTGCAAAAAGATGCATGACAGGAAACAGAGACATCTATGACAAGAGAAGAACAAGAACGGCCAGAGGTTCCTAAGAGCCGCATCCCGACCTTTAAGACCATTGAGGAAGAAGCAGCCTTCTGGGATACCCACTCCAGCGAGGAATTTGCAGACGAGCTTACTCCCGTTGAGCATGTAAAGTTCGTCCCAGCCCGCTCAAAGAAGGCTCTTACTGTACGATTTGACGAAGACACGTTTGAGGAACTCAACAGGGAGGCAAGAGAAAAAGGTATAGGCCCTTCGACCCTTGCCCGCATGGTGATATTAGAGCATCTTCGGGCAAGAAGAAGAGCCTCCTAAATCACACTGTATATCACTCCACCCCGATATCCCATGCCTGCTGCAGGTCGGCGCGCGAATAGCACTGGAAGGCCATCAGCGTATGTGTCTTCGTGATGGCAGGCAGGTTTACCATGCGCGTTGTAACGACATCGGCCAGATCTTCATAGTGTTGCAGTCTCAACAGCGCAACGAGGTCATACTCTCCTGTCACCGAATAGACCTCCGCCACTCCATCGATCTCCAGCAGCGCCTGGGCCGTCTCGTTCACCTGCCCACGCTGCACATTGATGAGCACTAAAGCGGATATCATACTCTTGCTCCTCGATCAATACTTAAAAAGGCGGTGGTGGAACAGTCGGCAGTTCCGACTCCATACTCAAGCCAACCACCTTCAACTTCTTGCGCAGCGAGTCCACTGCGTAACGCGGTGACATCCATGGGTCTGCCTGCATAGCCAGAATCTGCGGAATCGACTCGTCAGGCGGCGTCAGTGCCTTGATCGCGATGGGCGCGTATCTCGTGACGGCATCATGTATGACCCTGGCGTTGGCATTATCGCGCTGGATCATATCGCGCAGGAATTTCACGCCGAAGACGACGTGGCGAGACTCATCGCGTGCCACGGCGGTGAAGCCGCCACGGAAAGCGGGGAAGAGGTTATTCTGCCGGTAAAACTCCAGGATGGAGCGCTGACCGGCCAACGCCATCGTGCCCTCGACAATCACATGGTACAGCGTAATGCCTTCAACCAGGTGTGCCAGCTTGCCCGGCTCCTGGCGGATGCGTTCGGCAACCTCGGCAAGCGCGTCTATCAGGATGTACTTTAGCTGATCGTTCATGTACTCGGTGACGACTGCCAGCGTATCCTCCAGGTTTCCCTTGTCCATGCCGAGGACTTCCTTGAAGAAGCGGGCAAAGAAGACGGTGTGTCTCGCCTCGTCAACCAGTTGCGTTGTAAGGAAGATACGCATCTCTTCATCCGGCATGGCTGTGACATATGGCCCCAGAGTATCCGTCACGCAGGCCTCGCCACGAAAGAAGGCCGACAGGCCGTACATGCGGTCCTCGCGCGCTTCTGGCGACATGTGCTCCCACTGCTCGAGATCGGGGCTAAAATCGATATCCTGCGCGCGCCACTGCTGTTTTTCCCAGCGGTAATAAAGTTCGCGATAGGTTGGCAGGTGTACCAGGCCCTGCTCGATAATGTTCAGTACGCTATCGATGGGAGTTTGCTGTAGCTGCGCGAGCGAAGCGCTTTCCAGGGGCATATCAATGGACATAACGTTTTCTTAGCTCCTTCTTATCAATCTTGCCAATGGCGTTGCGTGGCAATGCATCGACGAACTCGATCTCGCTGGGCGTCTTGTAGTTCGCCAGCGCTTCGCGACAATAGGTCATGAGGGTATCTGCATCAACAGGGGCGTGAGTGACGACGAAGGCCTTGACCTCTTCGCCCATACGCTGCGATGGTACACCGACCACCGCCGACTCGATCACCGCCGGGTGCCTGTTGAGCACCTCTTCAACGTCGCGGGGGTAGATATTGAACCCGCCGCGAATAATCAGGTCCTTCTTACGTTCAACGATATACAGGTAACCATCTTCATCGAAGCGTCCCATATCGCCCGTGTGCAGCCACCCATTCCTCATTGCCGCCTCCGTCTCTACAGGCATATTGTAGTAACCCTTCATAATGTTGGGGCCGCGTGCGATCACCTCACCGATCTCGCCGGCCGGGACGGGCCGGTCATTTTCATCTACCACGAGCACCTCGACACCGGGGAGAGGTTTGCCCACCGAGCCCGGCTTCTGGGGCATGTCTAAGCTGTGCCCGGTGAGGGCCGCGCTCGCTTCAGAGAGGCCATAGCCTTCAAGTATGCGGCAGCCAAATTTCTCTTCAAAGCCCTTTAAGACAGCTACAGGCAGCGGGGCCGAGCCACTGACGCATTGCTGCAAGCTGCTGGTATCATAGTTGTCGGAGTCGGGTGAATAGAGCAGAGCGACGAACATGGCAGGAACACCGGCAAAGCCAGCAATACCGTGGCGCTCGATAGCAGAGAAGACGGCGTTTGTGTCAAAGCGCGGGTGCAAGACGCTGGAGAGGCCGCGCAGGAAAAAAACATTTAAGGCGACGATACCAAAGGCGTGAGCCAGGGGCAGGATAGCCAGTTGTGTCTCTTGATCTCGCACATCGCGCTCTGGCCCGCGGCCACTGAGCGCGTTGGCGATGAGGTTGCGGTGTGTGAGCACCACGCCCTTGGGACGACCAGTGGTGCCGGAAGTATAGAGGATGACGGAGGTATCATCCGGGTCGACTGCTACATCATCCTCCGTGGAGAGGAAATCTTCGGCCCTGGAGGAGCCTTTTGCCACAACATCACGAAAAGCATGCACCTGCAAGTGGCTGCCCGCGAAGGCAGAGCCAGCACCTACATCGCCTGTAGAGATGATGTGCTGCATGGTAAGAACATCGGCCAGTGCGCCATGCAACATAGGAAGAAGTACCGGACTGGTTATTATTGCTCTGGCCGCCGAATTTTCGGCGATATAGTGTACCTCTGGCGGCTTGAGCAGCGGCAGGACGGGGATGACGATGCCTCCCGCGCGGGAGATGCCCTGGTAAGCGACCACTACTTCCGGGCTGTTGAGCATCATGACAATAACGCGGTCGCCCTTCTCTATGCCTAGCGCCTGCAAACCCGCTGCCAGTTGGGCTGCTTCCCTGGCGATATCGAAGTTGGTGTACTCACGTACATCCTGCTGATCTTCGTAAATCACCGCTTTGTAGGGGCCGAAACGTACGCAATTGTAGATGGACAGGTCGGATAGTATGTGCAGGTCAGCATCATCCATAGTCCGTGGTTCATTCGCCATGCGATATTACCTCTCTACTGTGAGTGGAATAGATACGATCGCTTCGCCGGTGGTCACTGTGTCGCCTTTCTGATTCTGCGCCCAGCATTCAATCGTTACATGCGTTCCTATTGCGCCAGAGCCATCGCCTGTGCTGGTGCGGTCCTTTATGATGCCGTGACAGGTGATGGTGTCTCCCAGCCGCACCATATTCACAAAACGTACCTGGAGTTGCTCAATGTACGCGCCGGGAATAGCGGCGATGTGGGAGTTGATGAGCTGCCCGAGGAAGGCCATGCTGAGCATGCCGTGTGCAATTACACTATCCAGGCCCACGCGATGGGCAGCCTCTTCATCGAGATGGATGGGATTGTGGTCACCAGACGCATCCGCGTAGCGGTTGAGCTGCTCCTGCGTAATGGGCGGCTTGACCAGCGGGGAAAGCAATTCGCCGGTAGCTGTGTGTAAAATACTCATGGGCTGGCGCCTCCTTTATGGCGCTGGTGCGGTCGCAAGGACCGCCAGTTAGGACTCGTCTCCAATAGAGGCAAGCCCTGGTCCCTCAATAAATCGGGATACCTGCCCCCCAGGCAGGGTGCCTACTATTTTTCTTTAAAGAGTAGCATGATTGCAGGGTAATCGGCAAGGGTTGACGCGTGCTGCCCTTGCCGGTTAGAACGCGGGGCGCATGGAACGCCACCGACTAGGAGCGGCTCTGAGGATGGCAGGTTGCCAGCCTGGCTCACCATATAAGATGTTCCCGTTCCATTTAAGGTTCTTACTGCAAAAATGGTAACGTATCTGCCATGAGTGACCGACCTTCTGCTTCTCGTGGTAGGCGGTATCGATACCGAGCTTGAAGCTGAGTAGTTCAGCGTAGTAGGCCTGTAGGCGATACTCCATGTCATCTGTGTCCAGTTCGTGATCGGCGAAGGACATCTGCATGTCAAAGCAGTATGGATAATCTATGACCTCGGGGTCGTCATCTTCCTGCTCCGCAGGATGAATAAGCATGAGCAGTCCTAGCGTCTCAAACTGGCAATATGGCTCACCCGAGAACGAGCTCTGCTTGAAAGGGGGCAGCGAGAAGAGATCACGCATCTCGCTGGCAAGTTGCTGTACGGACTTCTCTGTCTTGACACAGATTCGAAATGACATACAGATGGCTCCTTCTGGAGATGGAGGCTTATCGAAATAGTCATCTTGCATGAAGGAACGTGAGGCTGCGGTAGGCGCAGCTTCATTATTGATCCCTGGGCAATGATGATGTATCCTCACACCTCATCTTACGCCCCTCAGTGGAGAGGTGTCAAGCGGCTGACCAGGTTAGCTGCAGGTTGGGGAGTTTGACCTCTCAGGCGCTCCTTATAAAGAAGCCGTCTGACATCCACTCAGAAAGCAGGGGTGCAGGGGACGCAGTCCCTTGCCGGAGCGCGAGGTGTCCTCGCCACACTCCCCTCCCTCTCAGCGGGCCGCAGGCCCGCCAGAAGAATTATGAGTGGATGTCAGAAGCCGTCTCTTGACACAAAATATGCTGCTGGGTATACTCCACCTGGAGCAAGTGTTTTTTGCATTTGCCGCTACTACCTGTTATACTAGCAACACAAATCTCATACGAAGCAGGGGCGAGAAAGGCGGTTATGACCACCGCACGTAGAAGAACCACCGCGCCCGCACCGCCCAAACAGGCGGGGCCGGTCATACGCGGTAAACAGGTGATCCAGCGCTGGTTCTATCACTACTGGCAAAAATTGCAGCTTCCGGCGCAGGAGTTGTGCCGGGTGGCCATCACCCAGGACCGCCAGGAGTTTATGCGCTGGACGGGCAAGCGGCTCAACCCGATGGTACTGGGCTGCTACTGCTATCTCCCTGGGCCGCGTGCCTCAGCGCAGCAGTCAAATAAGAGCAGGGTACAGGGCTACGCTTCCGCCCATGCCCCCATCGAGACGACCGTTCAGCCTCGTCCAGTCAACCACAAGCACCTCATTTTCATCGAGCCAGACATGCAGCCCCAATCTATCGAAGTGACCATAGCGCATGAATTGATTCACCTGGCAGATCGCATCAACGGCACTCCACGCCGCCACCACCATCATGGGCATGACTCGATCGCAGTTGACGAAGCCGCTGTCACAGGCTATGGGCTGGAAGAACTGCGCCTGCTGCTCCACGAGGAGAGCACGCGCCGCGAACGCATACGACGGGAAATCCGCCCCATTCGCTACTGGTACGAGTGCCCAAATTGCGGCAAGGAGTACCCGCGCACCCGGCGTTACTCGCAGGCCGTTTCCTGCAGCAATTGCGATAAGGCCTTTAATCCGCAGTTCCGCCTGCGGCTTCGTACCTGATGACAACATCTGCCTCCCTGATACCTTCCTCTCCTCCCATTACGAAATTGTTATAAATCATCACTATCATGATTTATTTCGCCAAAACTATTGACAATTTTCATTGATCATGTTAATATCATCATAGACTTGATGAAAATCACCAAGAGAGAGCGATTTCTTATGAGTGAAGAGAGGAGATCGGGCGATGAGTCAAAACACATACCTCTATGAACAGTTGGCGGCGGAGCGTTACAAGGATATACAGCGCGAGATGGCCCACAGGCAAGTGCTGGCTGACCTGCCCTCTCGACAACATACTATAGGACGACATATAATCAGTAGATTTGGTGCGCTGCTGGTGGTCCTGGGGACCCGCTTAGAACGAGTCGAGCCGCGCCGTGGGCAAATGGCACGATCTATTGATGTAGGTATCTAGCAAACATGGCACCCCTTGCGGGTGCCATGTCCTTGCGGGTGCCATGCCCCATTGCTGCTGAGGGGATCACACTTGAGAGATCGATAATTGCTTTTTTAAGGAGGAGTATGAAGGATGCATCCACTCATTACGAGAGATCCGGTGAGCCGCGGTGAGCTAATTGTCACCCGCCTGGAGAGTCCTGAAAGCGGTGTTGTGATCGAGGGGCGCTTTAGCCTGGGCTGGATTGGCCGGCTCACGCGCGAACAGCTCGATTTTGTCGAATTGCTGGTGAAGAACCGGGGCAATATCCAGAGGATGGCGAGCGACCTGGACATTGCCTACAACACTGCTCGCAGTCGCCTGGATGAAATTGTAACTGCGCTGGGCGGCCCACCCGAAGGTGAGAGCCGCGTTGATCGTCGCACAATCCTCAACCGCCTATATGCCAAGGAGATCAGTGTTGAGGAGGCGACGCGCTTGCTGAGAGGGTGAGCACAATGTCCGCATTCACAGATGAACGTAACCGTATCCTGCACATGGTCGAGACGGGCCAGATAACGGCGGAGCAGGCTGCGCAACTGCTCGATGCCATGGGGTCCGAGCGCGAAAGGCCTCGTAGTGATCGCGCTCGCAGTCGTACAGTACGCATAAGGGTCACTAACTCCGCTGCAAACGCCCAGAAGATCAATTTGACCGCAACACTGCCAGTATACCTGATTGAAGTCAGCCTGCGCCTGGGAACGACCTGGAAGCAGGCGAACGAGTAGAGATTTTTGCTGAGTAGAAGGAATGGAGGACAACATGACCCAGCAAACATTTACTGTTGGCGCGGCGCCGAGAGTCGCGATTACACGTGTCTCTGGCGACCTGAACGTGAGCGTCTGGGACCAGCAGGCTATCAACGTTGATACCGACAGGAATGCAGTCGAACTGCGGCAGGAAGGTGACCTGCTGGTGATTAACAATTGTTACGGTGACATAGAGCTAGAGGTACCTGCTGATACCAGCATCAGTGTTACAAATCTATCGGGCGATGCAACGATTGCTGGTATACGACGGGTAGAAATGAAGAACATCAGCGGCGATGTAGAGGTAGAGGATATCAGCGAAGCAGTCGAGCTAGGCGATCTGAGCAGCGACCTGAACGTGTCGAACACGCCCACTCTGCGCGTACGCGGCAGCGTGGGTAGCGATGTTTCGCTCTCGGGAGTCGCGCTGGTGGAGATCGAGACCGCCGGCTCTGATCTCTCGCTGGAAGATGCTGAGACTGTGATCATCGGTACCGTGGGCAGCGACCTCAATGCGCATGACGTTTCGGCGGCGCTGCGCTGTGGCACCGTGGGCGGAGATTGCCAGGTGGAGGGAGGAGCAGACACAGAGATTACAGTAGGCATGATAGGCGGCGACTTGCAAGTTAATAGTGCAGGCCATGTGCAGGTAGGCACCGTGGGTGGCGATTGTGAAATCAGGGATGTGCAGGGTGCAGTCGAAGTAGGCCAGGTAGGCAGTGATGGGAGTATCAACAATGTCGGGAGCGATCTGCAACTCGGCAATGTAGGCGGCGATGCAGGGCTGAAAGACGTGCGGGGTAACGTCGAGGTGGGCACTATTGGTGGGGATATGGAACTACGAGCCGCTTTCCCCGCCGGCACTCGCACACGCATGAATGTCGGCGGCGATGCTCTCGTGGTCCTGCCGGAGAATCCCAACTTGAGCATTCGCGCCGCCGTGGCCGGCGATGTCAGCGGCCGCTCTATTAACTTCGACTCCGGCAGAGGCGGTAACATGATAAACCTGGTCTATGGAGATGGCTCAGCCCAGCTTGAGTTGAATGTCGGCGGCGACCTGCAAATGCGCGGCTACGGCGACCCGCGCAGCAGCAATATTAATGTCTCCTGGGGCGAATTCGGGCGCGAGATGGCCGAATTAGGCCGCGAGATGAGCAAAATGGGCCAGGAACTCAGCCGCGAGATGGCGAAGCTGGGCGAGGAACTGGGTCGTGAGCTGGCGGATGCCTTTAGCGAAGCTGGCTGGTCTCGTGGCGCCGGTTGGGCCGACGAGGTAGCGCGCAAAGTGAACGAGCGGGCGCAGCGTGCCCAGCGGCACGCCAATGAGCAGATGCGCCGCGCCAATGAACAGATGCGCCGCGCAGAAGAGCGCCATAGCCAGCATGCAGGGCGTCCTCATAGACAGGGCAACGGGGAAAGTGCCTCACGCGCCTATATCCGCATCAATGATCGAGAGTGGCGGCTGGATCCCGAACGCCTGGAGCGCATCAAAGAGCAGGCGCGTCGTGCCGCCGCCGAGGGTGTGTCGGGAGCCCTGGAGGCCGTAGAGCGAGCCGTCAGTAACCTGCGCATTCCGGTACCTCCCGTACCGCCAGTGCCACCGGTGGGACCGGTAGGACCAGTAGGGCCAGTAGGACCGGTGGGACCAGTAGGACCAGTAGGACCGATGCCCCCAACACCGCCAACTGCCCAGCAGCCTGCCGCTGACAATCCGGCCGCTGCACCCAGTGCGCCGGAGCCGAATCCTGAGCAGGAGCGCATAGCTATCCTGCGCATGATCGCGGAAGGCCGCATTACTCCCGAGGAAGGCGATCTTTTGATTGAGGCGCTGGGGAGCTGAAGAAAAACTAAGTGTATGCATGAGCGCGCACGAATAAGCCGCGCATGCGCTGTGTCGTAGCAGCGAGGGTACCTGTCTCCTGCTCAGGGAAGCGTACCCGGGGATAGGTATGTTCTGAACTGGCTTGAAAGAAGAAAATGGAGAACAAGATGACCCAGCAGACATTTTCCGTCGATAGAAACCCGCGAGTAATGATTACTCAGGTAAAAGGCAGTCTCAGTGTCCAGGCCTGGAAAGAGCGAACCATTAGCGTTGAGATGGCCGGAACGGTGGCCGAACTGCGACAGGAAGGCGACACGCTAATCATCAACGGCAGCGAGGGCGACCTCACATTGTGGGTGCCAGGTATTCCGAATTTCGCTAAATCTATCACCACAGATATCAGTGTTACGCAGCTGAGCGACAATGCGATGATCGAGGGCGCGGGCGACGTCGTGCTGAAGTCAATTGGGGGCAATGTGGTCTTGAGGAACATCGGTGGCGACGCTGAGTTAGAGAATGTCCACGCGGCCGCTGAACTCACAAACATTGGTGGCGACCTGCGCGCAACGAGTATGCCTTCGCTGGTGGCCAGAAAGGGCATTGGCGGCGATGCCACGCTCTCGGATATTGCGCAGGTGGAGGTGGACGCTGTGGGCGGCAGTATGGAACTGGATAGAGCCGGGACGGCGCTGATCCACGCGGTGGGAAGTCACCTGGACGTAGAAGGCATCGAGGCATCGCTGCGCTGCAATGCTGTCGGTGGCGACTGCCGCGTGCAAGGAAGCGCTACTGCCGAGGTTACTATTAAGAATGTCGGCGGCAGCTTGCAGGTGCAGGGCGTTGTGCGCAGCCACATGAGCAATGTGGGCGGGAATTTGAATCTAGAGGCCTCTTTTCCCGCCGGTAGCCATGCCCATTTCCACGTCGGCGGAAATGCCAGTATCGCGCTGCCTGGGGACGCCAACCTGAGCCTGCACACTATTGCAGGTGGCTGCGTGAGCGGCGAGTCACCTGACTCTGGCAGTTACGGCAACTTTGCCGACCTGGTCTATGGCGAGGGCGCGGCCAGACTCGATGTGATCGCGGGGGGAAACGTGAGGCTGCTCAGCTCTGCTACGCCCCGCAGCAGGAGCATGGGCGAATCATGGAATGACTTCGGTCATAGTATGGCTGGTATCGGGCGCGAGATGGGCAGGCTGGGCCGGGAAATAGGCCGGGAGATGGCGACGGCTTTCAAGGGTGTCCACGGGCACTACCAGTATGGTCATGTAAAGAAAGAAAGACCTCCTACATATGAGCGGGACCGCGCGGCCATCCTGCGCATGGTCGCTGAAGGCCGTATCACCCCCGAAGAGGGCGAGTTGCTGCTCTCGGGCCTGGAAGGCTAAATCCCTACGGAAGCGGTGGCGCAGGGGTGGCAGCCCCTGCGAAGGAACCTTTCGGAGTAGGTTTTTTCTTGCTTCTCCTTACGGGTGGAAGTACCCCTCATAAATTCCTACACCTGGGAATAAATCTCTATACATCCATAGTTCTCCTATATAGAAGAGTTTTTGTTGAGTAAATCACTCAACTTTATCAAGTATTTGCAAAAGGAGTAACTATGTCGGAAAACAAAGGATACGCTCATCCAGAAGTATTGGTAGATGCAGACTGGGTGGAGGCCCACCTGCATGATCCACAGGTCCGGCTCATCGAGGTAGACGTAGACACAACTGCCTACGAGCAGGGACATATCCCCGGCGCCGTTGGCTTCGACTGGAAGAAGGAGTTGCAGGATCAGATCGTACGCTCTCCGTTGAGCAAGGAGCATCTAGAGGAACTACTGGGACGCGCCGGGGTGAGCAATGATACCACGGTGGTTTTATACGGTGACAATAACAACTGGTTTGCCGCCTGGGCGCTCTGGATCCTCAAGTATTATGGGCACGAAGATGCCCGCCTGCTGGATGGCGGCCGTGTGAAGTGGCTTGCCGACAAGCGCGAAATTACCACAGAGGTACCTTCTTATCCCGTCACGACCTATCATGCCAGCGCGCCGGACACGGAGATACGTGCTTTGCGTGACCAGGTTCTCGGCTGGTTAGGGCAGAGCAACGTCACGCTGGTCGATGTGCGCTCGCCTGGAGAGTACAGCGGAGAACTGCTGGCTCCCGCGAATTTGCCGCAGGAAGGGGCGCAGCGCGGTGGCCATATCCCCGGCGCGGCTAATATCCCGTGGGCCACAGCAGTACGCGAGGATGGCACCTTTAAATCGGCGGATGAACTCCGTTCCATCTATGGCAGCAAAGGTGTGACTGCCGATAAAGAAATTGTGGCTTACTGCCGCATCGGTGAGCGCAGCAGTCATACCTGGTTTGCGCTTTACTACCTGCTGGGTTACCCCAAAGTGCGCAATTACGATGGCTCCTGGACGGAGTGGGGCAGCTTGATCGGCGTGCCAATCGAGAAGTAAGAGACACAGGAGCGCCCGCAAGGGACGCCCCATAAGCGTCACGTGAAGGGCGTTGTAGGTCCCCAATTTATCGAGGGACCGACATTTATGGCGCTGGGGTGGGGCAGGGCCTCGCCTGGACCTCCCCACCCCAGCGCGATGAATCGCGCAGCTACGCCTTCTTTCGTTCCGTTAACTTGATGCCAATGGGCGCCAGCAAGGGAGTGGCTTATCCCCCGGCCAGCAGGTTATCCTCTCTCGGGCGGCGCATCGACCAATCCGGGTGTTGGGTATCGTCATAGTCTTCAGCAGCGCTAGTCATGAGCTGCCTTTCATGGAGCGCTGCCCGTTCGTATAGCGTGCCTGCGGCGCGGGCGGCATCAAAGGTTATGTTGTTGCTCTCTTCGGGATCGCTTGCGAGGGTTTCGAAGCGCGCCGCTATACTACGGATAGTTGCGGGGTCCGTAATGCGCCCGCTGCGCACATCTTCGTATGCCTGGGTCAGAATCTCAACCTTAGGTATTTTTGGAGGAGCAGCGTGCGTTCCCACAGTGGAGGCAGCGTGCGCTTTTGCCGGAGCAGGCGGGTGTTGCTCCGCTGCAGTCTGTTCTACCTTATTTGGCAGCGGATTTGCCTTTACCGGGTGCGCCTGGGCCATTGAGGCGGCCGCATTGCGGGGTGCTGTATTGACAGGTTGGGGACCTGCAGCCGGGTTCATACCCGCGGGCGCGGGTATATGTGGATCAACCGAGACATCGCGCATCTGCACCCAGTTGACCTGTACTCCCCAGTGCGCGACCTGCTCCTGTATACGTTGCGCCAGCAGTTTGTTGATCTGATCCCATCGCCCACTGGCAGGATTCACATGAGCAGTATGTTGTGAGGACGAAGCCTGCGACCACGCGATGAAGTCGTCTGGCGAGAGTTCGCCGATGACGCCCTGGGTTGTTGGTACAAAGAGCTCTTGCAGGGCTTTTTCCCAGTCGGTGACATAGAAAGCCGCGAGATGGGCATCTTCCGGCATCAGCCGGTACGAAATGCTTGCCGCGTAATGGACTTCTTCGCTGCGTGACATGAGCACCATCTGCCTGGGAGAGGTCCAGACCGTCTCTTTGGTGCTGAGCCGGTACGCGGTTCGCTCCCATGGCGCCAGCAAATACAATCCAGGGTTAAGCGTGCGCGTATGTTTACCGAACGCTTCAATGATGTCAACTCGCCCTTCTGGTGTCAGGTGGAGACACAGCTTGAGCAGTAAAAGTCCGGCTGCCAGCAATACAACCAGCAGGATAATACCAACTAGAGGCGGGAAAATGAAGAAACAGCCCGCAAGCAGGAAAAGCAAGAAGCCGCAGATCATGCCAAGCAACCAGAGGGCATCATTTGAGCCCGCGTAGTAGAGCATGACGCCCTGGCCCACGGCAAAGGTGAGTAAAATGATGCCGACAGAGAGTAAAATTAACCCGTTGGGCCAGCCGCTTGCAGATATGGCTGCGCGGTTGGTCTGAACAAAAGGCAGGATAATGAGAAAGGTGATTGCTCCGAAGAGCAGGGGGGCAAACAGGGGTGAAAGCTGGCGTAAGACGCCTACGGTGGCCTCAGATTTCGAGAGAGATAGATCTGGTGGCTCTTCTACAGCATCTGCGTCCTGTTGGAGCGCGTCTGTACCGGGGTGTACCAGAACCTGACCGGATTGGTCCTCGAGGGGAGGTACAGTGTAGGAGCCTTCGCTCTGGACCCTGCTATCCTGCCATACGGCGTTTGTGTCCTTCCAGTCTGACGACATGTGTGGTCTCTCCTTCCGCCCGTTCTTCAATTCTGTGACGTAATACGTTTGACGCCACAACTCCCACAGCCACCACCCTTGGTCGCGCAGCCGCCATTGCCACATCCACAACTCCCGCCGCCACCGCATCCGCTGCCGCACTTCCCACCGTTGGCCTTGTTTGCTTTGCAACTCCCGCAGCCGCCATTGCCAGTCAGCTTTTGCTCAACCTCTTGATTCACAGGCACCTGGATGGTGACCCCACTCTCCAGCATCACCTCGACATACTCTTTCGGCACGTTGAGGGAGACAACCTTGCCCGGGCCACTGGGCGTGTTGAGCATCGTGCCGACCTGGGGCATGACCTGTTTTGCCTGCACATAATTGTCATTTTCATACGAAAGACAGCAGAGCAGGCGCCCGCATACACCAGAGATTTTGGAGGGATTCAGCGGTAAACCCTGCTCCTTCGCCATCTTAATAGAGACGACCCCAAAGTCCGTAATCCACGAACTACAGCAGAGGGTCTTGCCGCACATCCCTACGCCGCCCTGCAACTTTGCCTGGTCGCGCGCGCCGATTTGCCGCAGCTCAATGCGCGTGCGAAATGTTGCCGCCAGGTCGCGCACAAGCGCACGAAAGTCAACGCGTTCATTTGCCGTAAAATAAAAGGTCAACCGGCTCCCGTCAAACGTGTACTCGGCCTCTACCAGTTTCATCGGTAGGTTATGCTGCGCAACGTGCCGGGCACATTGCACCAGCGCATCCTTCTCTTTGCTCTTGAATGAGAGCATCATGCGTAGTTCGTCCTCGCTGGCCAGGCGAAGCACAGGCTTAAGCGGGTCGGTGAGGTCACTTTCCGCCAGCTTTTTCGCGGCCATGACCACTCGACCGGCTTCGGTACCACGCACTGTTTCAACAATCGCGTACTGCCCGGTTGTATACGCTTGACCTTGCGGGTCGAAGTAGTAGATGCGTCCTGCAGGGCGAAAACGAATACCGACGATGGTAACAACGCTTTCTGTGCTCGTTGCAGGTAACATTGTCCAGGATCCTTCTAGACACCCATAAGGACAGGAACCTTACCTGGGGACAGGTAGGGGCCTGTCACTGTACACTTCTTTGCTACATCTCGTTTGTCAGCAGGATTGCCTCCGCCACTTCACGCATGGATTTGCGATTGTTCATGCTTGCTTTCTGAATCTTGCGAAATGCCTCCTGCTCGCTGAGCCCCTGTTTCTCCATCAAAAGACCCTTAGCCCGCTCGACGACCTTGCGCGTCTCTAACTGGTCGCTGAGGGTGCGCGCCTTTTCCTCCAGCGTGCGGAACTCGCCATAGCGGGCCAGCGCCACTTCGATGGCCGGGGTCACTTCACTTTCGCGGAGCGGCTTCACAATATAATTCACCACGCCGGCGTCCTTGGCACGTTCTACCAGGGGTTGATCGCCATACGCGGTTAGCAGCAACACTGGTGCAATCTTTTCCTGTGTGAGGGTCTCGGCGGCTGCGATGCCATCCATATCGGGCATGCGAATATCCATAACCACCAGGTCGGGGCGCAGTTCGCGCGCCAGGTTGACGGCGCTCAGCCCGTCACCGGCCTCGCCAACCACCAGATAGCCCTGCTTGGTCAGGATATCTTTCAGATCCATGCGTTGAATAGCTTCATCATCGGCAATAATCACTCTTGTCGGCATAGTATCCCTCATTTTTCGGTCCCTGTCCAGCCCCTGAAGCGGATGCTGCAGCCCGTGCTGCCTCGCCTGGGTACTAAGATACGAAAAGTATACCATATTTTCCCGCTCCGGCATAGATGACGCATTCTCTCGAGTAAAATGTTACCGAAATAGGGTCACTTTCCTCAGTTAAGGTGAAAAAATTGATAGGGTAACCACGATCCAGCGGTCAGATATTTGGAAGGTTAGGAGCACCTCTTTGTGCTCTCATCACCACATCGTATTTTCAATTTTCCGGTCATGCCACGTACAGGAGCCTTGCTGTCTGGCCCAGCAGTTGCGCTATGAGGGAGGCTTCAGAGACGATGGATTGTAACTGCGCAGGAGTGATCGATTGGCGGCCATCGCAGAGCGCGCTGTTGGGGTCCGGGTGCACTTCCAGGATGAGCCCTTCGGCGCCCGCTGCAATACTGGCGCGGGACATGGTGGGAACCAGTTCGCGGCGGCCAGTGGCGTGGCTGGGGTCAACAATGATCGGCAGGTGGGTCAGCTCGTGCAATAGTGGCACGCGTAGCGGCCAGGCCGCGCTTGAGCATGATGGGCCGGCCGTGGCTGTTTTGACCTGCCGCGCGCAGCAGCGGGAAGTTTTGCATGTTGCGGCTGCCAATCTGCAGCATGTCGGCATAACGGGCTACCGTTTCGACCATCTCTGGCTCCATCACCTCGGTAATCACCGGCAGGCTGGTCTCTGCGCGCGCTTCAGCCAGTAACTGCAATCCCTCCACGGCGAGCCCCTGGAACTGGTAGGGCGAGGTACGCGGTTTGAATGCGCCGCCGCGTAAGATCTGTGCCCCGGCTGCCTTCACAGCGCGCGCCGTAGTGAGCAATTGCTCTTTACTTTCTACCGCACATGGTCCGGCCATAATAACCGGCGCAGCGCCTCCGATCATAACAGGATGGCCTCCGAGGGCATCCCCCACCACGACGGTGCTGCTTTCAGCCTTGCAGGCTCTGCTTGCCAACTTATACGGGGTCTTGATAGGCACAATGCGCTCGACCGCGCTCTGCTGGCTGATGATAGTATGGGCTTGTATATCAAGCGCGTTGCCGTCTAGCGCGATGACCTCGCGCTCTCCTATCTTCGCGGTTGCGATAGGCCGCTGGTTTCCGCTCACCTGGCCCAGCAGGGCCATCAACTGAGCGCGTTCTTCATTCCTGGCCTGACTACGAATGACGATAATCATAAGTGCGATCCTCTCTGCTACGCCGAATATCGAAACAAATAAAAAAGCAGAGGTCTTTTCCTCTGCTTACTCCAGCATGCTGGTGATTGTTTTTGCTCAGCCCAAAGGGCCCACCATCATGCTGGAGGGCTAAACCAGTAATAAAAACCAAATTGTCGGCTGACTGGATTACTGAGCATTGTAATATTCCAAATTTTAAGATAGCGGGGTATCTACAAGGGATGCCTCGCCGATACTTGCTTACCTAATGATTATAAGTGGGCTGAACTACCTTGTCAAGCCTTCTATAGCGATCAGGACTTATTTCTGTCGCACAATCGAGGTGCTCAGGGCGGTAAATATGGGCTGCTGCTGACTGTCCACACCAGTCGTTTCAGAGACCATGAAGGTCATGGGTCCGCTGCGCCCGGCCCGTTCGCGTACATCCAGCACCCGCACAGTGCATGTGACTTGTTCGCCGATGCGCAGGCGGCGCGCATAGTTATACTGCTGTTCGCCGTGCAACAATTGCATTTTTGAGCTATCCAGTTCCAATCCGGGAACGCGCATGCCGCGAAAAGTGGTTGGAAAAGTGGGGGGAGCATAGAGCAAGGGCGAATCGCTCTGCAGCGCGGGATCTCCGGTTGCTTCCATGAAGCGCCGCACTGCCTCTTCAGTGACTTCAAAAGTGTGTGGCGATGAACTGTTGCCGATCAGGCTTGCATCGATGAGCATATCTCACTCACGTCCCTATTCTAGCTTTGCTGTGAGAGCAGCAAGATGCTGTAACACCTGCTCAACCTTCCCTTCCAAAGAAGTGAAACCCTGTTCAACCTTCCCTTCCAAAGAAGTAATATGCTCCCTGATGATATCCAGATCACCTTGCATCAACTTGATATCCTGCTCCTGACCAGAGGCAATACCAAGAAGTATAGTCAGATTCTGGTTAATCTCTGTATAGTTGTAAGCTTGTTCAGAAGGAGTCCTCTCTGCTGCTTTTCTCTCATCATAGAGACGTTGTAGTTCCATAGCAGCTACCTTCCGTTCTAGCGTGGCCAATCGATCTTCCTGTGTAGGCATAGAACCCTCCCTTCTCTTCAATACAGCATAACACACTTCTATCTGAAACAACAGCCCCCGATTTGCGAACGGGGCTTGTTTCTGGTGTCCAATCAAAGTACCGAGAGTTGTAAATACGGGTTGTCATGTGTTTGCCTCTCTAAGATGCAGGTATACAGTTCTCTACAAGGATTTCACACTCCTAAAGTCCAGAATTCAGAAGTAGGGTAGAGGCAAGTTAAAACATGCTAGTAATGAATCCAAGACGCTCCAGGGCCATGTAAGCAGCGGCAACCTGGCCCTGAACGGCGAAGCTGCCATCGTGAATGAGCGCAAGCAGCTCCCGGGGCGTGACCAGCCGGGTCTCGATAACTTCAACGGGATCGACCATGGGTGAGCCTGTCTGGCGCACATTGCGGGCCAGGTACCACCAGATGAGCGTACGCGCACCGGTGGGATTAGCATACATGTGAGCCAGGAACTCCATCTGGTCGTCCTCGACACTATAGCCCGTCTCTTCCATCAACTCCCGGTGAGCCGTAGCCTGTGGGTCTTCCTCCCCGGCGTCGATGCTGCCGGCGGGAAACTCCAGTACCTCCAGACCTATGCCGTGCTTGTATTGATTGTTGATGAGAAATCGTCCATCCCTGGTAAAAGGGACGATGCCCACCCAGCCGCGATTCTCAATGATGTAGTAGTCTGGAATGACCGGCCCACCCGGTACAGCCACCTGTTCGCAACGCACCCGCAGATAGGGTGTGTCGATGACCTGCCGGTACGAGAGCGTTGTCCAGGGTTGATGTTTTGTCATGCGCATTCCTTACTAGTGCTCTGTCAAAGTTCATGTGAACCGTGAAATGTAGTGGCACCCCTTGCGGGTGCCAGGTCCCCCTAAACGTTTTTCCATTCGGGTCGGCGCTTCTCCAGGAAGGCGCGCAGGCCTTCGTGGGCATCAGCGCTCTGCATCACCCGCGTGAGGTAAAAGGCGTTGACTTGGTCGAGCGCCTCCAGGCGGTTCTGGTGCTCTTTCTGTCCCATGCGTACACTGGCCTTTACAAAGTGCAGGGCAACGGCGCTTTTGCTGCGTAACATATCCAGAACGCGCTCCGTTTCCCTGTCCACACTTTGGGCGGGAACAGACCAGGTAACAAGGCCCAGGCGTGCTGCCTGCACGCCTGTGAGCGTATCATCGCCCGGTATGACCAGCACAGCCTCGTGCACCGCCAGTACCAGGTCAGCGACCCGTACGAGCGCGCTGGCAGCCGGTGATAGCGTGCCGCGCGCCACTGCCAGTACAGGCTGGGTTACGGCGCGCAGCGCGGCGCAGGCGTCATCGATAACAGCCTGGCGCACGGTCTCACCCTCCGCGCCCGCGGCAGTATGGCCCGCGCTGAAGTCTAATATGACGGCTTTAACGCCGCTGCTGCCCTGTTTGTCAAAGGTAGTACAGGCGGTACTCAATTCCCTGAGCATCAGCTCGCCCGGATGCGGCGACAGCACTATGCGGATGGTCTGCGCCTCGGCGACAATGCGCAGCGCCCGGTAGGCCTGCTGCATAATCAGACCTCGCTGCCGCTGCGCAGTTTGAAGCGTTGAATCTTGCCGGTCGCCGTCTTGGGCAGCTCAGGCACAAACTCGATCCAGCGCGGGTATTTGAAGGGCGCAAGCCGTTCTTTCACGAAGGCTTTGAGTTCGTTCGCGAGCTCCTCCGATGCCTCCTGGCCGCTCTTGAGAACAACGTAGGCCTTGGGCTTGATCAAATCGTCCGCGTCGGCCTGGCCCACTACCGCGCTCTCCAGGACGGCGGGATGTGCGATAAGCGCGCCCTCCACCTCAACGGGCGAGACCCACTGGCCGCCTACCTTCAACATATCGTCTGAGCGGCCGCAGTACCAGAGATAGCCATCGGCGTCCTGGTAGTACTTGTCGCCGGTATGAATCCAGTGGCCGTTGATGGTGTCCTTGGTCTTTTCATGCTTGTTCCAGTAGTACGCCGCCGTGCTGTCGCCGCGAATCAAGAGGTTGCCAATATCGCCGTGTTTTACCGCGTGGCCGCTCTCGTCGGTAATCAGCGCTTCGTAGCCTGGCACCAGCTTGCCGGAACTGCCGGGGCGTATCTCTCCTGGGCGATTGCTGATGAAAATGTGCAGGATTTCGGTGCTGCCAATGCCATCGAGGATCTCCACGTGAAAGGTCTCTTCCCAGCGCCGCAAGATGTCCGCGGGCAGGGCCTCGCCGGCCGAGACGCAGAGGCGCACGGAGGAAAAATCGAAGCGCTTACCGGCCTCGGGCAGCGCGAGCATAGCCGCGTAGAGCGTGGGAATGCCGAAGAAAATGGTCGGGCGATATTGCTCGATACCTTTGAACATGTCTTCTGCCAGCGGCCGGCCTGGATAGTGAACGGCGCTGGCTCCGACTCCAAAGGGGAAGGTGAGGTTATTGCCCAGACCATAGGCGAAGAAAAGCTTGGCGGCGGAGAAGGTAATGTCCGCCTCCTTAATGCCGAGAATGGGTTTGGCGTAGTATTCCAGGCAGTAGGTCGTATCGTGTTGCAAGTGGACGCAGCCCTTGGGGAAGCCGGTGCTGCCCGAACTGTAGAGCCAGTAAGCGCTGTCATCTTTGCTCGTTCCGGCCGCTTGCAGCGTTGTGGAAGCTTTGAGCATCCACTTTTCAAAGTCGTGCAGGGTCGCCGTTTCTTGCTCGCCATCCTGTGCCAGGCCGACCACCACGACATGCCGCAGGTATTTCAGTTCCGGCAGAATCTGTCGCATTTGCTTCCACAGGCTGGCGTGGGCGAAGAGGACGCGCGCGCGGCTGTCGTTGAGCATGTAGACATAGTCGGCGGGGCGCAGGTTCGTGTTGAGAGGAACGGCGACTGCTCCTATCTTTATCGCTCCAAAGAAAGCAGCAGCGAACTGCGGGGAATCCAGCAGCAGCAGGGCCACGCGCTGTTCCAGGTCAACATCCAGCTCAAGTAGACCATTGCCCACACGGTTGGCGAGTTCGGCCACCTGCGCATAAGTATAGGCAGCTCCCTCGTGATAAATAGCGGTTTTCGCGCCTCGCCCCTCCGCGATATTGCGATCCAGGAAAGCGGTGGCGACATTGAATTGATCAGGCAGGACGACGCTGGGGATAGCAGGGATAGTAGTCGACATTCAAAATACCTCTTTTCTCCTGGTACGGCTTCCAGGCAACTGCACTGCCGGCGGCTTTTTCTTACAAACTCAAATATAACAGAAACTCGCCAGGTTGTGTATCAGGTCCGATGCGGCCTCATGGTCTTTCCCATGCTGTAACCACGAGTATAGTATATTATATCCCACTTTCCTCCCACTGCTGCTGTTTGTTCCAGTATCTTGCCTCACCCAGCGGCACTACTACAGACATATACGCAGGTGAGTCACGTTTGAGGAAAGTGGCTTTGTTTTTGCGGCTTGCTATGGGAGTGATAAAAGACCAGCGCTAATACTCTACAATATCTAATTATCCAATTTTAGTCTAAATTAATGATAATGTCCTTTATATGTAGTGCTGCATGAAATATCCCTACAGGCCGTTTCGTATGCTTTTGATATGCTACTATTCTGCCTCTGGTGGAAGCACAAAGGATAAGCCATGGAGACTTGAGGCAAATCCTGGTCGATATGTTCCATTCATCACAGCAATGAGTTCAAAAGCAAACCGTGCAAAACTTGACTGAGACCAATGAAGTAGACACTGGAGATGTTTACCAGGCCATACCTCTTTACTTTTTGACCATCCGTTTGGTGCTAAACCTCCGTACTTTGAGGATTCGTCTCCCACAAAGTATTGAAAATCACCTGTTACGCTTCTATCCATCCCTTCTGCTTGCAGTATTATTCCTCCCATAAAACCTCTTTGAAAGTTTGTCGGTACTAATTTATTAAGTAATAATTTATGATGCTCTTCTTGGTCTTTCTTCAAGTACTCGAAAAACACCATTCCCATGTAAAAATTTTTGGGTATATATCGCTTGTAAAGCTCATTTTCATCATCAATTTTAGCAAGCAATGGAGCTAATTCGTTTAGCTTCTTAAAAGCATATGATATATTTTTCTCATTAAACGTCGATTTAACTTCTAAAACCCCGCACACGTATTCTGCTGGAATAGCTCTTTTTTCCCCTTGCTCGGATGAATCTGAATTATCCTCATACCACAATACGGGGGAATTTAGTGCATCATAAATAATGACATCATATTCCAATAATTTATTTTTTAGTTTATTTCTTGAGGTAAAGGCATCTGCTTGTGAAATGATATATCCAGACGTGACATTGTATTTCTTTGGGAGAAATCGCGCTAACCATTGTCTACATTCTGCTTCCGCAACCGAGCCCTTACCCGTCTGTGTTGGACGATTAACTATTCGTATTTTCGAACGCTCAAATGCATCTAGTATCACAAGCTTCTCAGTAATAAACTCAACCCATCCACTCATTACCGAAGCTTCTTCCTCTTTACCTCTTTGATGCTCCATAAATATTATAATGCCTTTCTTTACCGGAATGATAGTTTTCTTATCATAGCATAAAACAGCTTTGGTGGCGATGCTCTTCTATGCTTTTTCTAGTTGAGCGTTGACTCAAAAAGGCTCACTTCCTGAGCAGAGATACCTCTCACAAACACTAGCTTTATATGCTTACTCGTGCTAAACTTACATATTGAGATTTTGAGAAAGGGAGCGGCCAACCTCCTTTTCTTTGTATTTTTTGGATGATACTTTACCATGCAACGGCTAAATCGTGGAGGAGAGTTACTGTGGCGCTTGGAAGACCTTTGTATTCTACGAAATATGGTTCCGCTCATATTGGGGATTCGCTTGATTTGCTCGACCAATTAGAGGCGGATTCAATAGATTTAGTGGTTACCTCTCCTCCATTCGCGCTACAGCGTGAAAAGTCTTACGGGAATGTCGCCCAGGAAGCTTACGTCAACTGGCTTTTAGAATTCTGTAAGAAGGTTTATCATGTACTAGCTCCTACAGGAAGTTTCGTTATTGACCTTGGAGGAGCATATCAAAGCAAGCGACCAGTAAGATCGCTTTATAACTACCATATTTTGATCAGATAATGTGAGGAACTCGACTTTCGTCTTGCAGAGGAGTTCTTCTGGTTTAATCCGGCTAAACTTCCCTCTCCCATTGAATGGATGAATAAGAGAAAAATTCGTGCTAAGGACTCGGTGAATACTGTATGGTGGCTTTCCAAAGGCGACTATCCTAAAGCAGATATCAGGCGTGTTCTTGTATCGTATTCGGATCGTATGAAGAAATTACATCAGAACCCCGATAAGTATTATACCCCTAAAGTTCGTCCTTCAGGCCATGATATTGGTACAGGCTTTTTGTCATGGGCCGAACAAAACAAACAGTTTGATAGGTTTACTGGGTGGTTGGATGAGTTGGTTTTGACGAGGGCTGATCCTGTAGCTCCAAATACAACAAAAACTCCCGATTGCCCTCGCGCCCATAGATGGGCGAATCGGTTAAACCGTGTACAGACAAGGGTGTATGTTGTGGTATCCAATCTTGTAGTTCGTACAGGACACGTTCATGCACAGCGGGGTCGCTGATGGCGAATGTTGGTATGCTCCATCACCACCACGCGCGGATCGTTGCGCAGCGTCCAGGCAAGCTGGCCGTGCCCTACGTCGACCGCGTAGACGCGTTTTGCGCCGCGCTGTAATAAACAGTCAGTAAACCCGCCGGTTGACGCTCCAACGTCAAGCGCGACACGGCCCGAGGGGTCCAGTTCAAAAGTATCCAGAGCCTTTTCAAGCTTCAGCCCGCCCCGGCTGGCATACTTGAGTTCAGCGGGGGCCTGCACTAAACGACACTCGGCATCCACCGGCACCAATGTGCCAGGCTTATCAACGAGGCGCTCGCCGACGTAGACCTGCCCTGCCATGATCAGCGCACGCGCCTTCTCCCGGCTCGGGGCCAGGCCGCGCCTCACCAGCGCAACGTCCAGCCGCTCTTTATTTGCCGCCATGTTGCAATACCTCTATGTCATGCTTGATCGACCAGAAACCAGCATGCCCGCGGAAGTCGATGCTTCGCTTCTTCATGCTCCGGGTCAATGCCCGCGTAGCGATCAACAGGCTGGAAAAATGTATCCTCTGCTCATAGTCCGGCGGGAGTTGAACAACCTCTTTATAACCTTCCAAAAGATAGGGAAGCACTCGGGCGGGGAGTGTCTCTCCGTCGTGCATCTGGAAGTGCCCCAGGTCGTAGAAGGGGTCGCCGCCTCTGATCTCGCCGAAGTCGATGATGCCTGTGTAGCAACCGTGTTCCTGGTAAATGTGCGTCGCGTCGAAATCGCCGTGCGCAAGCCACGACTGCTCGATGTCCAGCCAGGCCCCGAAACGATCGACAATCCCCCGGATTGCCTCGATCTCTCTCGTGCTCAGAACGCGTTCACCTAAAAACGCGAGATCTTCCTCTAAGTGCTCAAAGACAAGTGCCCTGCAGGTGGAAAATTCCGCCTCCAGCGAAATGACTTCGCCGCTGTCTCGCCTGATCCAGCCGAATTGCTGAACAGGGATGCTGTTGATGATCGCCAGGTCTCGACCTGCTTCAACGACGGTGCCCCTGGGAACCTCGTTCACGTGGTAGTGGCCGATATGTTTTCCTTTGATTGCAGTTGTTACCATCACGGACCTTTGCACCGCCTCGTTGTAGTGCTCGAAGTACACCACCTCGGGAACTTTAACATTCTTCGCGCGCAGCATTTCA